>Ga0257126_1000211_pt1 | contig 50048 bp, 39 predicted proteins | sample SI060_120mmetaG_FD_190151 | JGI IMG/M metagenome (GOLD analysis project Ga0257126, IMG submission 190151) | Marine microbial communities from Saanich Inlet, British Columbia, Canada - SI060_120m | ecosystem: Environmental > Aquatic > Marine > Inlet | place: Canada: British Columbia | collected... | reverse complement strand
AATTTATTTAAAAATTTTAATTTTTATGGTGAATTAGAAGATAATAAAAAAGATTTAGTAATTACTGGTCGTAAAATAAATAAAATAAATACAAGTATAGTAGGTATATGTAATAATGATAAAATAAAAAATTTTATTTCTGATTGGAATAAAAAATTAAATTCATTAAAACAGAAATGGTATGCAGATCAAAAATCCATACAAAAATTAATTAATTCAGACAGTTGTGATATTAGAGTAAAATTATTAAATAGAAGTTTCTTTGATTATTGTAAATTTAACAATAATAGTTTTGTTTGGAATGCAAAAGGTGAAAGAAAAAATAATAAAAAATTTTTAGAATACCAGAAAAAAGTATTAATTACTTAATATCAAAAAACTAAGTATTTGTATATTTATTCAATAAATATGTGTAATCTTCTATAGTATCTACTCCTCTCTCTTGTTCATCAACTTGAACAGAATTTATTTTAAATCCTTGTTCCATAATTTTCATCCATTCAATATCTTCAGTTAATTGTAATTTGGTATTATTATTAAAATAATGATCTCGAAGATAACTTGCTCTAAAAACAAATACACCAATATGAATATTATAATCATAATTTGAAATAATAACTTCATTTTTGTTTGATGGAATAGGATTTCTTGAACAATACATAATATTATTATTATTATCTAAAACAGCTTTACCTCTAGATTTTAGAGAAATAACATCTTTGTCTTGAGTAGTATGATGAAGAGTTGAACATACCATATTTTTATCTTGTCTTTTATCCAAAAAATTATCAATAGCTTTTTTTATATTAATTGGATTTATAAAAGGTTCATCTCCTTGGACATTTACAATTATAACATCATCATTTATATTATATTTGAATTTAAGATGTTTATTTATATAATGAATTATTCTATCTGTTCCATTAATACATTCATCTGTTATCATGACTGATTTTCCATTAAAATTATTTACTTCATTTTCAATTCTAATATCATCAGTTAATACTACGATATCTTGGATTTCAAAATAATTTTGTAATTGTAAACATTTATCATATACATGTCTAATAATAGATTTTCCATTAATTAGTAATAATGGTTTTCCAGGTAATCTAGTAGATTCATATCTGGCAGGTATACAAACGAAAATTTTCATATATGTAATGATTTATATTTATTTCTTTACATATATTTTAAAGATTAATTAAAAAATATAATTCAGAGTAGTTCCATGTTAATTTTTTTACAGAATAAAATTTTTTTTCTTTTGGATTATATTGTTCAGATAAATTTAATTCATCGTCTAAATTTATAATTTTATTAAAAATATTTGTTGTTAATTTCTTATTTTTATTCATTTTTTTAAAAAAAGATAACATACTAATAGTACAAATTAACCATACATGTCCATCAAAATATTTATCATTTTGATATCTACCAATCATATTAAAATTATCATTATATTTTTTATTAAAACTATTTATTAAATCTGAAATATTCTCTTCGAATAAAAAATATTTTTCAGATGGAATAATATTTATATCCCAATTAATATGATTTAAACACATAAATAATGAAGAATCGCTTTTTCTTAAAATGTTGCCATTTAAATCAAATGAGGAAATTATATGATCATTTTGAAAATGATGATTTAATAATTCTTTACTTTTTATAAATACATTTTTAACTTTATCATTTTGATCTAGAATAAAATAATTAATACATTCTTTTAAAAATTTAGATTGAACAACTCTAGTATAAAAATGATATCCAAATTTTTCTTCCCATAAATCAAAACAAGGATTATTAATACAATCAATAGTATAATTCATATCATTAATTATTATTTTATTAACAATATTTTTAATTATCATTGGAAATTCATTTTTAATTTCTTTCGCAATATTTATCATATTTAAACCTCTTAATGCAGGTCCATCATTTTGTGGTCTTCCCCATTCTTCATTAAAACTTGTTCCATCAGTATTAAACTTTGGTTCTCCTAATCCAGATAAAGTTTTTATATTTTGGATACTAAATTCATAATCGATATATTTTAATAAAATTTTTAAAAGTTTAGGGTCCTTATTTATTTTGTATTCAGAAATAATAGTTTTAATTGTAATTGCTGAATCTCTAATCCAATGAAAATAATAATTAGGTTCAACCATACTTGGAGAAGCTACTATAGATCCATTTTTAGTTAAGTTTACATTATCCAAAATTTTTAAAAAAATTTTGTTCTTTAGATTTACTATCATCTATTACATTTTAGAAAATTTATTTTCTACAATTTTCATAATTAGATTTAAACCATAATATACTTTTTCTTATTCCTTCTTTTATAGGAATTAAATTTAAGTTACCATAAAGATTTTTTAATTTTGTATTATCAGCTGTTTTTTTATACTGACCATCACTTTTTGATTCATCATATTTAATTCTATGACCATAATCAAATTCTTTAGCAATAATTTCTGCTATTTCTTTTATACTTATTTCGTTAGTAATATCTGGAGATATTATTATTGTTTCATTCAAATTATCATTATTTAAGATCCAAATGATAAATTTTGCTAAATCTTCACTATAAATAAACTGTCTTAATGGTTTACCCGAACCATATATAATAAAATCTTTATTAAATTTTTTTGCTAAATAACATTTATGAATTAATCCTGGGATTACATGGCTATTTTCTAGATTAAAATTATCATAAGGACCATAAATATTAGTTGGTATTATGCACATATAGTTTTTTGAATATTGTTCTTGGTATGATTTACAATGAATTTCTAACATTCTTTTTGCATAAGCATATGAATCATTACTATTATGAGGTGGTCCGTTATGAAGCATATTTTCATTTATTGGATATTGTGTATCATCGGGAAATATACATGTTGACAAACATCCGATAAATCTAGATACTCCAAAATAGTGACAACATCTAATAACATTTAAGTTAATAAGTAAATTTTTTTCTAACATATCAACTTTTTGATTAATATTTTTATACAACCCACCTACATTTGCTGCTAAATGAACGACTTTATCTGGTTTTACCATTTTAAATAAATTAAAACAACTTTCATAATTTGTTAAATCAGCTTCAGTACTATTCGTAAAATGATAAATATTGTTATCATCATCAGAAATAATATTTTTAATAGCCATGCCTACTAAACCATGTCCTCCTGTAACTAAAATTTTACTCATAAATATATATAAATAGTATGTAATTATTTATATATATATATATTTATGATGATAGCACTTATAACAGGAATTACTGGTCAAGACGGAAGTTATCTTGCAGAATTACTTTTAGAAAAAAAATATATTGTATATGGATTAATTAGAAGATCTAGTGATATTAATACAAAAAGAATAGAACATCTATATTCAAATAAAAATTTATTTTTAAGGTATGGTGATTTATCTGATTCAAGTAATTTATTACATATTTTAATGGAAATAAAAAATAAATATGAAAATTTATCAAGACTTGAAGTGTATAATTTAGCTGCTATGAGTCATGTTAAAGTTAGTTTTGAAATGCCAGAATATACAGCAAATATTGATGGAACTGGTACTTTAAGATTATTAGAGGCCATAAGATGTAGTGGATTAGTAGAAAAAACTCGATTCTATCAAGCATCAACAAGTGAATTATATGGTAAAGTTCAAGAAGTACCACAAAATGAAAATACTCCTTTTTATCCAAGATCTCCTTATGGGGTTGCCAAATTGTATGCATTTTGGATTGTAAAAAATTATCGTGAATCTTATAAGATGTTTGCATGTAATGGAATATTGTTTAATCACGAGTCTCCAAGGAGGGGTCCAACATTTGTAACTAGAAAAATTACTAGAGGATTAAATATGATTTTAACTGGAGAAAGAAAAGAATTATTATTAGGAAATTTAAATGCTAAAAGAGATTGGGGACATGCTAAAGATTATGTTTTAGGAATGTGGAAAATGTTACAACATGAAGAACCAGAAGATTATGTTTTAGCTACAAATGAATTTCATAGTGTTCAAGAATTTGTTGAAAAAGCATTTAGTTTGAAAGGAATTAATTTAAAATGGAATGGAAATGGTATTGATAAAGTTGGAATTGATAGTAATACAGGTAAAATATTAATAAGAATTGATAAAAAATATTTTAGACCATCAGAAGTAGATGAATTACTTGGTGATTCGACTAAAGCAAAAAAAGAATTAAACTGGGTTCCTTTAATTAGTTTTGATGAATTAGTTAAAGAAATGGTAAAAAATGATTGTAAATAAATATATTAATGAAAAGTGGTTGATTTTAATTATAATTAGATTTAAACCGTAATATACTTTTTTTAATGCCTTCTTCTATAGAAAAATTAAATTTAAATTTCTCATATATTTGTTAAATGATTTTTAATTCTTTCAGTTAAAATTTCTTCAGCTGTTTGTTGTACAGCTGTACTAGAACTTGAACCTGAAACAGGGTGTGTTTGTCTCTCTAATCTTTCTCTATCTTCTCTTAATGGTAAAGTAATTGGTACTGGCATTCCTAAACTTTCTTTTCTTTTTCTAAGCTCTTCTGTTGGTACTATTTGGTCGCTATCCATAAGAAATACTGGTGGTGATGGAGATCTTCTAGTTGATATTGGTGGTTGTGATTCAGATGGAAGTGGGGGTAAAGGTGGATGTATAGGTGGATGTATAGGTTGAGGTGAAGATCTTCTAGTTGATCTTGGTGGTGGTGATGGAGATCTTCTAGTTGATCTTGATTGGTTTGATTTAGATGGAAGTGGGGGTAAAGGTGGATGTATAGGTTGAGGTGAAGATCTTCTAGTTGATCTTGATTGGTTTGATTTAGATGGAAGTGGGGGTAAAGGTGGAAGTTTAGGTTGAGGTGAAGATCTTCTAGTTGATATTGGTTGCGGTGATGGAGATCTTCTACTTGACCTAGATCTACTTAAAACTGAAGATAATGGTGATCTTGTAGATCTTCTACTTGACCTTCTTGTTGGAGATGGTGATGGAGATCTTCTACTTGACCTAGATCTACTTAAAACTGAAGATAATGGTGATCTTGTAGATCTTGTAGATCTTGTAGATCTTCTTTTATTTTGTTCATTAAAATATTGACTATATGATCTTGTTCCGCTGTTTTGAAATTCAGGTTTAGCTGATCTATTATCAATTAAATTTTTTTTCTCAATTTCATTTAATAAATCTAAATATTTTTTCTTGTATTTTAAATACTTTTGTTTAAATTCTGTATTCATATATATATATATATATATATATTTATATTTTGAATTTTAATTAAAAGAAAACCATTTCCGCCAAGAATACAGTTTTCATCTGAATCGAAAAAGATGGTAAAACAGCGAGGGATAAGAACCTTAAGAAGGGGATACTTCATATATACATTATCTTCAAATTCAAGATCACCAGAAGGCTTGATTACAACAGTATAGCTCTTAGACCAACCATACTCTGGATTATCATTTGTTCGTTCTGTAACCTTAATGTAGGCCCGAAGAGCGGGATTCTTCTTTAGCTCTTCAAGAGCAGCCTTATATTCTGGAGTAGAGTTAAACTTATCAGCAATAGTCAAAAAACTAGACATTAAAATTATTGGTTTGTATGGGTATATATATATTTCAATTTTTTTACATAATAAAAATTGAAATATTTTTACATATAATGTTCCATAAAATTTAAATCTATTGGTTTCTCGGTTCATCCGGTTTAGGGTAGCATTGCTCTTCAAAGAGGCTCTGTTGTAGCATCTGTGCTATCCTAGATGAGTTCAAAAAACTCATTAAACTACACGTATTCTTTGCTTTTCCTCTAAAGGGCTTAGAATGTGGTAGCGATTGTGTATATTAGCACTTAGATGCTGATACATATATTACTATTACTAAAAAATTTAAAACGCCAACAGAGATATTAAATGTGCTTCATTATACAATAAAGAAAGTACAAGGCGGTATCTTTGTAAGTGTTTTTTCGCTGCTCCTGTGTGAGTGGCGACTTCATCGCCACTTACCAAATATGACTGATAATAGGATCCAGTCAGGTTGTGTGGATCATGTCTCACTCAATTGCAGTATTTTAACACTCAAATAAAAAACCTAAATTTTTAGGTATTTTATTTTAATCCAGACTAATTTCTTCCTTTAATAAATATATCCCACTATTAACTGTGAAAAATTGTTCTGTATTGAGGAAAGTATAATTACCATTGAACAATAACATATTTTGTTTATATCCAATATCATTTTTAATAGAATATGAAACATAATCTAAAGGTAAAATTTTGTTTTTCTTTTTTGTATTTTCGTTATCATAATGATACCAATTACCATCATCACACTTAACAAAACTGATAACATGTCCATTACCAGAAAGACAAATACTAACTAATTCATAAATTATTTTTTTTTTAAGAGTTACATTATCAGAATCAAAATAATCTAAAATTATTGTATCTGAAAAATAATTACTTGAATCATCAACATATAATAATGGAACTACCTCCGGATTATTTGTTTGAATATAGTTTGTACAATCAAGTTTATTCCATCTAATTGAATCATATTTTATAATATTTTTTTTATTTCTAAAAAATTCTGATCTTGAAAATTTAATATTTTTAATATCTCCTGATTTTATTATCCAATTTAACAAACGTTGTTCCATCCCTCCATCAGTTATTAAACCTTTTCCTCTTGGACATGCCAGAACTTTTGGTGGGATTTGTGATATTATATGTTTTCTTCTTTTTTCATCTAATAAAGATTCTAATGATAAACCAGGTTCTGGTTCTTCTGGTTTTATTTTATTAGATACAATTCTATTTAAAACAGGACCAAATATTTCTCTACATTTTGTATTAGTTAATACTGCCATTAATGTAGAATCAAACCAACATGTACCAACTGTTTGTGGAATACCATACATTTCATTACATGGAACATCAATAGTAGTATCAAATACAAATTTTTCTTCACGTAATGTTATAAATTTGGGATTTAATTTTTTTTCATCATATACTCTATCTCTAGCTTCTCTTGCTAATTGTTTTCTTTCGTCTTGTTTTTTTCCACCGCCTTCTAATTCTTCTTTTAATAATAAATATTTAGATTTAATTTCAAGATATTTTTCAAAATAATTCATTTATATATATTGAATAGAAAATTAAAATATAATTATTTAAATATTTATGTAATATAAATATTATATGGCATTAACAATATCTAACTTACTTTCAAAACACAATATAAGACAAATTCATATATCTGAAGCAATAATAAATCATAAAAATACATATCTAAAAGAAATTAATTTAGATGAATTTGAATATGTTGATAAAAATGTAAACACATTATTTTGGGGAATGTATAGAAATATAGATTTAGAATTAATTAAACAACACGAGGGTAAAAAATGGATATATTGGCACGATAATGATTGTAATCCAGATCATGCTAATAGAGTATTAAATGTTACAAATATTTTAAAAGATGATATTCAAAATCATTATTGTACAACAAAAAAAACTAAAAATTATTTAAGTTTCTATAACATTAATCCAACAAATTTATCTGAAATAAAAATAGAAAACACAGATGAGAATGTTTATCATGATGAAATTTATATGATATTGGCAAATAATTTAGAAAAATATAAGACAAAGTATAAATTACTTCAATTAATTTTAAAAAAATTTGATAAAAAATATATAATAATTCAGGCTGGATCAAAAGAAACTGTTTTTAAAAATAATATTTTACATTTGGAATTTGAAGAATGTTGGGAAAATATTCCAAAAAAAATTTATCACGGATTGGAATACATTTATAATAATACTGTTCATACTCATGTATATAAATTAGATGATGATTTTCATATTAAAAAATATAATAAAAGTGATTCAATATTTAAAAATGATTATTATGGGAATTATATTATTAGAGACATGGACCCGAAATACCACTTTGGTAAATGTAAAAATGAAGATTTAAATAAAAAATTGTATGATGGTGAATTTTTATGTGAATATGCCGCTGGAGGGTATGGATATATTTTATCAAGAAGAGCAATGTCTATACTAATTAAAAACAAGTCTTACTTTTATAAAGAATTATATGAAGATAAAGCTGTAGGAGATATATTATTTAAAAATAATATAGTCGTTAATGATGAAGATTTTGATGAATTATCTAGAATAATAAAAAAAAAAAATATAAAAAAAGAATCTGTTCAACAAGTTCAACAAGTTCAACAAATTCAACAAGATCAACAAATTCAACAAGTTCAACAAGTTCAACAAGATCAACAAATTCAAGATAAAATTTTAATAAAAGAGAGGATTGTTTATAAATATATTTCAAACAATAATGAAAATAATCAAATATATAAGAATAAAAATAAGCATGCTGTTATATTTTATCATAAAAATTTAAAAAAAATTTATAAAGATAGGTGGATAAAAAAATGTGTTGATTCAGTACTTAATCAAACATTTAAAAATTTTGATATCCTAGAAGTAAATTATGGTAATGAAAATATATCTTTAGTTGATTATTACAATTATGATATGGGAGATCGAAAATATTATTTTTTTAAAGAAAATTTTATAACTCATACAGAAGCGATGTTATTTTTAATTAATAAATGTTTTATGGAAATGGATTATGAAATAGTTTATAATACAAATTTAGATGATTACTATAGTCTAGATAGGTTTGAAGTTCAAAATAAATGTGTAGAAGACGGTTATATTTTATGTTCATCATTAATGAATTATATTAGAGAAGATGATGATGGATTTGATAAAGAAGAAATGAAATGGAAAGCAGAAACATATAGTATGTATTGTAATGACAATGACGAATATGTTAATATAAAAGAAATTAAAAATCAATTAAATAAAGATCATAATGTTATAAATCATTCATGTGTTTGTTATACAAAAAAATTTTGGTATTCGCATGACGAGTATGATAATCTATTAAGATATAGAGATGATAAACCATTTGAAGATTTATCTTTATGGCAAAGAGCTACAAATATTCATGATAATATAACTATTATAAATCAAGCTTTGATAGAATATAGATTACATGATAATAGTATTGGCGAACAACAAAAAAAATTCATTGAGAAAGTAGATCTAGATGAAGGAACTGATAGAGGATTTAATAATAAAAAATCAACTGATAAAAAAAGAATAGGTATTTTTTTAATTGGTACTGGTAAATATATTTATTATTTAGATGAATTAGTAAAAGACATAGAAAAAAATTTTTTAGTTGAATATCCACATGTATACTTTATTTCAAGTGACAATGAGAATTATGTTAACAAGATTAAAAATAAATATAAAATAAATGTAAATTTTAAAAAAATTTATAAAAAAGGATTTCCTTTAGATACATTATATAGATACAAATATTTACTAGGTCATGGAATTAATGTAGAAATATTAACTGATGTTATATATTACTTTGATATTGATATGAAAGTTCTTGAACCAATCAAAAATGATGTATTGCCAACATGTGATAAACCTTTAGTAGGTACACTTCATCCTGGATTTGCTTATGGTATAAATAAAAATGGACCAAGTAATGAAGTTACACCTTTATCAACAGCATATATATCTCCAGATGATTATAATAATAAATATATAGCCGGTGGTTTTAATGGAGGTTTAACTCCAGAATTTATAAATATGTCAAAAAATTTAGATAGAAATATAAATATCGATAAAAATAAAGATATTATGGCAAGATGGCATGACGAATCACATCTTAATAAATATATGAATTTACATGAAACTAAATTTAAATTTTTAAATACAGATTATTGCTATCCGGAAAATTTTTACATTGATGTTCCAGGAAAACCAAAAATTTTAGCATTAGATAAAAAACATCATGTTATAAGAACTACAACAGAAAAAAATAAATTATTAATTCATCCAATGGGTGGGTTGGGTAATTTACTATTTCAAATAGCCCATGCTTATGATATAGCAATAAAAAATAATTTGGAAGTTATAATTGATATAAATGTAAATGATGAAAAACGAGGATCATCATTAAGATATCATTTATTTGATAATTTTTTTAGAGGTAATTTTGAGCTAGATGAAAGATATATTAGTATAGAAGAAAAACATAAATGTTTTTACGATATAGATGTACCAAAAAATAAAGATATATATTTATTTGGTTTTTTTCAATCAAGTTTATTTTTTAAAAATACAATTACTGAATTAAAAGAAAAGCTAGATTTTAATCTAAAACCTCTTGCTAAACTAATATTTAGTTATATTAAAAAGAGATTTTCAAAAAAGAATCTAGTGGCAATACATATTAGAGGGGGTGATTATATAAACTTACAAAATTATCATTTTAATCTTACAAAAAAATATTATAAAAATTGTCAAAACGAAATAGATGATAAGTTTAAAAATAACTTTTATATTTTATTTACTGATGATTTTGAATATTGTTTACATAATTTTGGAAGATATTATGATGTTACTATAAAAAGTTTAATTGAAGAATATATTGACAATAAAAATAAATTTTTGATTAATAATCCAGAATTAGAACTAATGATATTATCATGTTTTATTAATATTATAAGTTCAAATTCTACTTTTAGTTTATGGGGAGCATATCTTAGTAATGCTAATAATATTTATCTTCCAAATCAATGGTTTGGAAAAGATGGACCAAAAGATTTTAAATTAGACGAACTGTGTTTAAATGATAAATATAAAATATTAAAATGTTTATAAATGTTATTAAATAATAATGTTGAATATAATATAAAAAATATTAAACATAAAATTCCAAATCAATTAATATTTAAGAATGATATAAAAATGAGTGATCAGAATTTACTTGATAATTTATATGAAAGCTTAAAATATACAATTAATTTTTTTGAAAAAAATAAAATTAAATATATAGCAATAGGAGGTACATTAATTGGTAGTGTGAGACATACTGGTTTTATTCCATGGGATAATGATTTTGATTTACTTATCTTTAAAAATGATTTTGATAAACTAAAATTATTATTAAAAGAATTTAATACAGGGCAACATAAAATTATAAATTGTCCTCCTGGATTTAAAATCTTTTATAATAAAATTCCTTTAGGAGATATATTTGTTTATGATATCGATAAAGATTTTAAATTTAGTAAATCATATCCATATGTTAATGATAAACCATTATTTTATGTAAATAGAATATATTTTCCTTGGATTAAATATAACCTAATAGATTTATTACCTGTTAAAAAAACAATTTTTGAGGATTTTAGTATTAATATTCCAAATAATACAAATAATGTATTAAAAATAAATTATCCAAATAATAATTTACTAGAATGTATTTGCTTTAATCAAGATTTACATACAAGATATGAATATTTTTATTTTAAAACAGGATCAATATTAGAAAATTTCTTTTTAAAAATTCCATTTATTGGTCCTCTTATAATTTATCTTACACATGTTATAATTAATTTATTTATTAAACAACTATGGTCAAAATTTTAAATCTGTTACTATTATAATAAAGCTTGCAAAAAAAATAGTTTAAATATTAATTAATATTTAATTTTATATATAATGAAAACTGGTTATATTGTAGGAGTATTTGATAATTTTCATTACGGGCATCATTATTTAATAGTAAGAGCTAAAGAAAAATGTGATAAACTTATAATAGCAGTTCATACAGATGAATTTGTTAAAAGTTATAAAAGACAACCAATGGAAAATGAAGAAAAAAGAAAACAAAATATTATTGATTCTAAATTAGGGAATGAAGTTTTAATAATTGGGGGAAATCACAAAGAATTAATTGAAAAATATAGAGTTAACATAATGTTCCATGGTGATGATTGGGAAATTGAATCTTATAAAAAACAAATCAGATATTATGAAGATGGATTAGATAAATTAGGTTTAGAATTATGTTTATTATCATACACAAAGGGAATTTCATCAACACATATATTTAATAATAATATTCCAAATATTTTAAAATATGATGAATATTTATTTGATTTGGATAATACTCTATTGATAGGTACTGAAGCGAAACTATATGCAAAAGAGTTTGTAGATATGTTATTAAAAAATAATAAAAAAGTAAAAGTATTAACAAATAATAATCATTATACACCTCCAGAAATATTTAAAAATTTACAAAAATTACAATTTAATTTTAAGCTAGATGATATAAATAGTTCACTTGTTCATGTTTACAATGAGATAATTTCAAATAATTTCAAAAAAATATATGTATGGGGAAGTTATTCTTCAAAAAAATGGTTGGAAAGTAAAGGTTTAAAATTAGATTGCGATGATCCTGATGTAGTAATTGTACTTTATTACAGAAATTTTAATTATCCGGATTTAGTTGATTTATGTAATTTATGTAAAGAAAAACCATATATTGTAGGAAATATAGATTTTACATATCCTGATAAACATAATATTCTTCCAGATACAGGTAGTATTTATCAATTAATAAAATCTTGTGTTAAAAAAGAAGCACTTGTTATTTGTGGAAAAACTAATAAAAACATGTATAAAGTAAATAAAAATTCTGTAATGATTGGTGATAGCTTATTAACAGATAAAAAATTTGCTGATTGTAATAATATTGATTTTATTCATGTCGATGAATCAAGTAATATAAGTAATATGGGAGTTTTGTGTGAATATATTTTAAGATCATAAAGTTTAAAAAAAAATATTAAAAAATAATTTATGTATATATTGATGCTAAATCAAGAGTTAACGGTAAAAATGTCAAAATTTCCACAATTGAGTAAATACAAGGATCTTTTAGAAAATGCTATTTTATATTATTATAACAGACTATTATTTTTAAAACATTTTAAAAAATTTCCCAAATTTAGATACTATTCATATGATTTTGCTTTAAATTATATAAATGATAATAACTTGAAATCTATTGTTGAATTAGGAACAATAAGGAGTTATGTAGATGGTAGATTTGAAGGTTGTAATTCAGATGATAAAATATACTGGGATGAAAATAATCCAGAAAAATGGGACTGGAGTGCTGGAATGTTTTCATATGTTTTTTCAGAATGTTTACCAGACTGTAGTATTATAACTGTAGATTATGTTAAAGCACATTTAGAAAGATGTAAACATATGAATATACAAAAAAATAATATTAAATATATTCATAAATCATCTGAAGAATATTTAAAAAGTATTAAGAAACCAGTTGATGTTATTTATATTGATACAGGAGATCTTGTTCCAGTTGAAGAAAATGCTTTAAATCAATTACTTGAAGCTCATATTATAGTTGATAAAGAATTAATTAATAAAGATGGTTTAATAATAATTGACGATATTTTAAGCCCACAGGTAGCAGAAGATGGAGAAGATCATACTTATGGTAAATCTAAATATACAGTACCTTATTTATTAGAAAATGGATTTGAAGTAATTTATTCAGAATATCAAATTATATTAAAAAAAATTAGTTAATTTTATATTAATTTCATATTATTTTATACTTTATTATAATATGAATGTATTACATTTATCATTTAATGAAGTTTATAATTTTGAATTAAAATCTATTTTCCAAAATTTTGATTTTAATTATGAATTTCAAAAAATTAATGATATTGATAATAGGAAATATAATTTAACAGCTGAAAGAGCTAATGAATATTGGAAAAAGTATAAAAATATATTTAAAGAATTTGATATAATTGTAATTACAGATACTAGTCCATTAGTTAGAATAATTTTAGAAAAATATGAAGGAATTATTATATTATGGATAAATAATAGAATTGATTATCATGATTCAGGTAATTTAAAATCTTATGAAATATTTCCTGATAATGATTATTATAATAAACTAAATACAAATAAAATAATTTTTTTTTCAATGAGTTTATTTGATAAATATTATTTAATGAAAATAAAAAATTTTAATCAAAAAATAAACTTGCTATATCCTATTGGATATAATAATTTTGATTATTATTTTATTTCTGATGAAGAAATATATAATTTTTACTTTAATAGTAATCATAATGAAAATGAAATTAATCTGGAAAAAATATTACAAGAATTATCAATTAATTTTCAAACTGAATATAAAATAGGTTTAAGAGGAATAATTCACATACCATTTGAATGGAATAGCTTTGATTTTTTTAAAAAAATTAAAAATAATGATATTTTTTTTATTCCTTCCATTGAATTTTTAAAAACTTTGTCAAATGAAAATAATTTATATTGGCAAGAACCATTTAATTTTAATAATATTGAAAAATCTTGTTGGTATGATATATATTTTAAAGATTGTTTTGTTTACTTTAATTCTTGGAAAGATTTAAAATTAAAAACATTAACAACAAAATTTAAAAATAAAAAAAATATAATAAATAATTTTTTTAAATTTCATGAAAAAAATAGTTTAGAAATTTGGTCTAATTTTTTAAAAAAAAAAGTCATTTTTAGTAATGTTGGATAAAACGACAATAAAATTAGTGGTACTATGGGGACATAAATTACATACACATACTCATAGTTATATTCATTCTGGATTTTTTAAAGCATTTAAACATCTAGGTTACGAATGTCTTTGGCTTGATAATACAGATAATATATCAAATATTAATTTTACAAATACATTGTTTATAACAGAAGGACAAGTAGCTAAAGGAATACCTATTAGAGACGATTGTTATTATGTATTACACAATTGTCCACATAATATTTTTAAAAATGTAAAAAGAAATAGAAAAATGAATTTACAAACTTATACTAAAGATGCTCATAAATATAATGCTAAACTGATACCAAATGATATTTCTTATTACTTGGAAGATTGTGTTTTAATGCCATGGGCTACAGATTTATTACCAGATGAAATTGAATTAGAAATACAAAATTTATCTGATGATAAAAAATCAAATAAAGTAAATTTTATTGGTATGATGGTTAATCCATGGGATGAAGTAAAACTTTTATGTGAAAAAAATAATTTAAAGTTTAAAAATTATGGCGGATTTACAAATAAAAAAAAAACTTTTGAGGAAAACAAAAAATTAATTCAAGAAAGTGTTATAGCACCAAGTATTCAAGAAAAATGGCAGGTCGAAAACCATTATATACCATGTAGGATTTTTAAAAATATAAGTTATGGAAAAATGGGAATAACAAATAATGAAGGTGTAAATTTGTTATTTGATAATAAATTAATATACGATTCTAACATTGAGAATTTAATAAAAAAAGGAATTGAATTCGAAAATAGTCCAGAAAAAAATAAAATTATAGAAAACTTAATGATAGAAGTTAAAAATAAACATACTTTTATAAATAGAATAAATTCTATATTATGGTTATTTAATAATTCTGTAATAAATTTATAATATTATTTATAATATTATTTATAATATTATTATCTGCCTGTCCAAATTTTAATTATATCTAAATTATATTTATTTTTGTCTTGGATATAATTATGAATTTTATAATGAAAAGCTTTCGGTTGATATTTGTATATTTCTTTTCCAAATAGTGTAATATTTTCTATATTTTCATTTTTTAGATAATATTCATAAGAACAAATAAGCCCAAATAATTTTTCAAATTCTATTCTTCTTTTTCTATCATATATATAATTTAAAAGATTTTCTAATTGATATTTTTTAAATATATGTTGACAAAAATCTAATGTTATTATTGATTGAACTCCAAAACAATTTCTCCATCTATTTTTCTTTTCCATAAACATTTTAATAGAATATTGATGTTCAATTTCTTTTAAAATATCATTTAAAATATTTTTTGATTGTTCCGTATGTGAAAAATAATGAATAAACTTTATTTTTTTAAAATCAACTAATTCTATCTTTTTTTGTATAAAACTAGAATCATGAATAATAATTGCATACTTGTTAAACTTAAATTTGTTAAAATAATAATATGGTAAAATTTCTCCTCTACTTGGGTAATCACTTTTTATAACTTGGATATTTTGAATTTCATTTATCATTTTTATATATTTATCATCACTGTTATCACAAATTATATAAATATCATTATCATAGTATTTTCTAATTGATTCACAACATATATTCCAATATATGTTAGTTTTTTCATTTATGACATTTCTAGTTATTATAAAACAAAAATTAGAATTAATAACTTCCATAGATGTTCTTGTTATAAATTGTGTTAAATATCTCTTTAAAATTAATTTTATTGCTGGTATAATATTTTTTACCTTTTACATATATTCCATTATTTACAATATGGTTAATATATATATTAATATCATTCCTCATTCGACTATATATTTCCCATGATCTTCCGCTAAATCCATTAATACACTCAACCCAGTATTTAAAACCATATTCATCGCATCCATCTTGTTCAGACCAAATGACTTTGTATTGATATTTTATGTTTTTAATTTTTCTATCTATTTTTCTTTTTATTAATACTTTTAGCGATGGTTGAGTTTTCTTATTTTTTCTTTGTCTCATACGAGGCATATAACTTTTCTTATTAATATATATATAATTTTCAATTTTTTAGAGAACTACAATATTATTTGCTTGTTTTTCAAGTATATCATTCTTCCATTTAATCTCATATAATCTTTTTTCTTCTTTTTGATATTGATTACTTATATTATTTTTATTCATTTTATTACATAAATATAAAAGTTCATCAGAATAATAACAAAAATTTTCAGCATTATTATTACCAATTATAGTATGCATATGATCAATTCTAAATGGATTAATATTATTTTTGTAACAAAATATTCTCTCAATTAATTCCAAGTCTGATGAATGTCTATAATCTTCTCTATAGTATCCATATTTATCAAATAATTCTTTTTTAATTAAACCAGTAACGATTCCTAATTTTACCTTAAAAAACCAATTATCGTTATTTTTTTCTTTATTAACTATTTCCATTAAATTAGTATCAGTATCATAATGTAAAAATGTATCATTCATTCGATAAATTCCACAAAAAACAATATCAACATTATGATTAATCATATCTAAAACTTGTTTTTCTATTCTAGTTGTTAAACTTATATCATCAGCATCTTGAAATGTGATTAAATCTCCCCTAGACTCTCTTAATGCTATATTCCTACATACATAACAACCACCATTTCCTTTAGATTGAATTAACTTTATTCTAAAACTAAATTTATTATTATCAATATAATTTTTAATAGTAGAATATGTATTATCAGTTGAACAATCATCTACAATTATAACTTCCTTATTATTATATGTTTGATTTACAATAGATTGAATAGCATCTAATATTGTATATTCCGAATTGTAAACAGAAATAATTACAGTTACTTTTAAATTTATATATTTAGCATAATCATATTTTTCCATATTCCATCTCAATTTTTCAGCAATTTCAATTTGATTTCTACTTGTTGAAATACTAGATTTTGAAACATCAGCTATAATTAAATTAGGATAAAATGTAATACTACTATTTGGATATGTTTTATAAATATATCTTAATGGACCTGAATCAAAAGTTGTTTCAAATAATAAAATATTATTTATTATATCATCAAATATTTTAAAATTATATCCTACTGCAAAAGATCCATCTGTATGATATGGTGTATAATAAAAATTATTATTATTAGCAAATTTTAAATCAACTTCTTTCCATACATGTTGTGTTGAACCAAATTTAATCATATATATATCATTTAAATTAATATCTTGTATTTTTTTTAATTTTTCATTAAAGTTTTTAATAAATATACAATCGTCGTCACATATCAAAATGTTTTTATAATTTTTATTCTTAGCATCTAAAAAAATATGTAACATTGTTTTAGAATAAGCATAAGCATTTGGTGATTTTAATCTTGATGTTATATTTTTTTTAATGATTGATTCATATTCTATTTTTATACTATCATCGTTACCATCTATACCTTCAAAAAAATCAAAAATAATATTATGTTTACTAAATATTTCAATTATATTTCTCCTCTTTTCAATATCCTTCTTCATATTTATAACATATATTCTATCAAAATATCTATTTAATAATGAAATTTTATAATCATTCATATTCCATCTAAATCTCTGGAATGTTAATTCCAAGTTTCTTTTTTTATCATTACTTTTTATAGTTGAATTTGAAATATCACAAATAATTAAATTAGGATATAATACAATTGAATTAGTGTGTTTACTAATTATTGATAAACAAACATCTGTTGGTAATATATATTTTTCTAATAATTTTATAAATATTTCAAATACATTTTTTTTTAAAATTATTCCAAAAGTACCCATAGAATGATTTGCCTTATAATGATTATTGATAATTTCAATATAACTATGGTTAATAGGATTTATCCAATAATTTTGTGATGATCCCAAATAAATAATATCATTTTTAGAAATTAAATTATAATAATTTGGTAATAAATTTTCAATTGAATTATGAAATAATATATCATATTCTAAAATTGTTATACTTTTATAATTACAAATAAGAGCATCCTTTAATATTTCAATAAAAGAATAAATATGGGATAACATATTTTTATTAAGTACTAATTCATCTTTTGTAATACTTTTGTACCAATTTAGATATTGTTTTATATCTTTATTAAAAATATTTAATTCAGATTTATCATATTTATCTTTTCTTACACTTTTAAACATTATATATTTTATTTTAAAAGGCAAGGAATTAACATAACTTGTAAAACGATTATATTCTTCATCACTATTGTATAAAACATATACTTTGTCTGTATAAAATTTTTGTTTTTTGCCATCTAAAATAATTTTATTAGCTATAATTAGATTTTCTAAAATATCAATATTTTTTGTAAAAGTTTCTTTTGAATTAAAACTGAATAATTCTTTAACCCAATCATATATTACAACATTATTCAAATGATTTTTAATATTTAATATAAAAGAATTTGATATTTCATTTTTAATAATATTAAAATTATCATTTGGTTTGTCTAAATTTAACACAGAAAATTGTTTATAACATTTAATTTTTTTAATTTTTTCAATTATCTGTGAATCAAACATTTGATCTTCATTAAAAACTAAAACATTATTGTATATATTTAATTCTTTTGTAAAATTTATAATATCATCTATAAGTTTTATTTTATCTCTTTTGTAATATTTATTTGTTTTTAGACTTTTTATATTATTATTATTCCATATCAAAATATCATCTAATAAATATATATTTATTAACATTTAATATATTAATAAAAATACTTTTAAAGATAGATTATTATATATTATCATACTAATATTTTATTATAAAGATTTAGAACCATTAATTATAATGCATTTAGTAAATACTGTTAATAATTTAAGTAGTGGTGTCGGTACTATGTTAGTATCATATGGAGTTTATAGATATGTTGGTGGATTAACCCTAGACTCTTGTACTAGTTGGAATCTTAGATTAGGATTAGCTGGTTTAGCTGTATCAGGAGTTACCTCAACAGTTCTTGCTCTTCGACAATAAATATATATCAATCTTGTTTTAGTTTAGCCTCGTTTGTTTTTAAAAAATCGTTTTTATAGTTCCAAGTATCTTTAAGATAATCTCCTAGGTTTTGTATGATATTATTAACATAATTACATATATCACTACACATATATATATATATATATGTATATAATTTATATAAAAAAGTTGAATATTAAATTTTTTTTTATATTATATTTTAATGTCATTTTCTAACACATCTTTGATTAATAAACTTTACTCAGCTGCTTCTGATGGCAGTTTGAATTTCCGTTTGGCCTCTTGTTTTTTGAAGGGGAAAAAGCAGGTAGGTCATATTCATATTAACAATCCACAGACATATTGTCGTGGAAAGTTTTCAACAAGTTGTCATTCAGAGGCTGCTACTATTCTGAGGAGGTACGGAAAGTCTCTCCGATATAGTGATTCACACGGGTGGTGTCTTTTACGGGATTCCAAAGGGCCAAAAGGCGAATAAACTTGATATGATCGTAATTCGTATCGATGCAATTGGTCATATGGTGAATTCAAGACCATGTCATAATTGTCTCGATATGATGAAGGCTGTTGGTGTAAGAAAAATATTCTATTCACATAATAATAATATAATATGTGAACGAGTTAACAATATGATTAGTATTAATTCAAGTTCAATAATGAGAAAGTTGGAACGAGACTATTACAATGCACCTATAGATGACAATACTTACTACAAATATCTACTAATTAGAAAATCACCAAAAAATATTTCAAAGTATAATGTGGAATGTTTTCTAAACTATAATTTTAATGAAATATTACCTACATTTAATTATGATATTAATTCAAAAAGAATACAATTTTTTGATTCAAATGGAATATTCTTTTTAAAAATAGATATTTATTAATAAGCCCATCTTTTTTTATTTACAAAATCATTTTGATAAGTAGAAACATAATTATGGCTATATAATCTAACTGGTTTAATATCATTCTTTGGTTCATTCTCAAAGAAATTATTTACTTTTTCATAAGAAAATCTATAAGTAGGTTTTTTTTCTAATAATCCATTTATAATATCTTTATATTTTGGATTAACATATGTCATAATTTGTTTGGTTCTTAAAATTTTATGGTATAATCCATTTGGATTAGTTGAATTAAATGGTTTATAAAATGTTACCATTTCATATAAAATACAACCTAATCCCCAATAATCTACAGGAAATGAATATTTTTTTCCTTGAATTAATTCTGGTGACAAATAATATGGTGTTCCAATCATTGTAACTGCTTGATTAAGAGTTGATGTAATTTTTGATACTCCAAAATCTGCTAATTTAACTCCATTTCCTTTAAATAATAAAATATTTTCAGGTTTAATATCGCGATGAACTATTTTTAATTTATGTAGATGATCTAAACCATTTGTAATTCCCATAGTATATCTTTTTAGTTCTTCGAAATTAAACTTTTTATGTAAAGATTTATGAGTTAAAATTTTGTTATATAAAGTTCCATCGTCAGCATATTCCATTAAAATATTAACTGAATTTTTATTTTTAAAAACATCAAAAATTTTAACAATATATTCAGATCCAGCCATTTTTAATATTTTTACCTCATTTTCATAATCTACAAAATCATTTGCATTAAAACAATGTTTTTATACAAATTTTTTTGTTTTATCATCATCTTTATTTACTAAATAGACAGAACCAAAAGCACCTTTACCAAGAAGTTTTAACTTCTTATAACCCATTATAAAAATTGATTTTTTTTCTTTATTTATATATCTACCAAATAATGGATCTAGTCTATCATTTTAGTCAAAATTTTTATACTATTACACCAGATGAATTTCAAAATTTCACAGCAAGAATTAAAAATATGAAGATTAATTCTAAAAAACTACGCAGTGTTAATAGTCTAATTCTCAAATATTATCTATATAATAACATGATTGATAAAGCAGAACAAGTACTATCTATACCTACTACAATGAAGAGAGATTATCTCAATTTTATAGAATATCTTTTCAAACATAATGATATGAAATACATAGAATTTTTTATGAATGTTCTTGATAAATTTAATATTATGGAGAAAGATGTGATGTTTCTTATTAATAATAAAATGTTTGATCTTCTATTTTATCTTAGGAATCATTACATTATACTTTCACTACCACACGATGATTACAATATTCCATATGAAAATTTTATTTTTTCAAATCCTATCCGTAATTATCATAATATGCTTAATTATGTTTCAGGTAACTTTTCTAATATTAAAGAGCGACATATACTTGATAATATCCTAATAGATGTTGATATTGTTATTGACGGTGGTAATGTAGCTCATTCAGATAGCGGAATTCTAAATTATAAGTATATATTTGGAATTATTGATAATACTATAAAAAAGTTCAAAAATCCACTTCTTATTATTCATCAGAGGCACATGAAAAATTCTAAGATTACAGATTATATTAAAAAGACTAAACTAAAGGTATTTGTTACACCATACGGAGTCAACGATGATCATTATATTATCTATTCAATGATTCATAATGATTGTTATGTTCTAACACGAGATAATTTTAAGGATCATATTTTTGATATAACGACAAATTTTGATTATATTAATAACGAAATTTATCATTATGTTGAAGAAAAAACAATTACATACTCAAATAAGACAATTGCGAACCCACCAAACTATACTCGTTGTATTCAGGTTGTAAGTGATTATGTATATATTCCTACTGAAAGTGGATTTAAAAGATTTAATTTATCATCTTAATTTTCACTAAAGATAAAATTTTTAAGTTGTTTAGTTGGTTTAAATATAGAAATAACTAAAAATATAATTAGAATAACACAAATTGATAATACAGGTAATTTTATTTTTCTAAAACTAAATTTATTTGTAAATTCTTCAGGACAAGAAAGACATTGAATGTCTAAACATTCATCTGGTACAACACCAAATTTACTCCTAGTATTTTCACATTCTTTACATAACTTACAGTTTACTCCGTCTATTTTATCTAATTTCTTATTACATCTTGATTTTTTTTGATACCTTTTTATATTATCACATTCATCAGGTAAAGTTGTTGTAGTTGTTGGTTTAGCTGTTGTAGTTGTTGGTTTAGCTGTTGTAGTTGTTGGTTTAGCTGTTGTAGTTGTTGGTTCAGCTGTTGTAGTTGTTGGTTCAGCTGTTGTTGTTGTTGGTTCAGCTGTTGTAGTTGTTGGTTTAGCTGTTGTTGTTGTTGGTTCAGCTGTTGTAGTTGTTGGTTCAGCTGTTGTAGTTGTTGGTTCAGCTGTTGTAGTTGTTGGTTTAGCTGTTGTAGTTGTTGGTTTAGCTGTTGTAGTTGTTGGTTTAGCTGTTGTAGTAATTGGTGCTCCAGTAGTAGTAATTGGTGCTCCAGTAGTAGTAATTGGTGCTCCAGTAGTAGTAATCGGTGCTCCAGTAGTAGTAATTGGTGCTCCGGTTGTAGTAATTGGTGCTCCAGTAGTAGTAATCGGTGCTCCAGTAGTAGTAATTGGTGCTCCGGTTGTAGTAATTGGTGCTCCAGTAGTAGTAATCGGTGCTCCGGTTGTAGTTGTAGACTTACACCTTAAAGTATAATCTTTTTCGTTATAGAAAAAGGGAATAACATCAAAACACAAAGGAGTTCCCTCCTTTCTTATATATTTACCTTTCATATCCTTATAACAACTCTTGGTACTACATTCTCCAGTCATATATATATTATGATTTAGATAAAATATATTTAAATATATTTAAATATATTTAAATAAAAATTTGAATATTACTTTATTTATATCTATAAAATTAATATGGAATTAGTACCTATTCGAAGATATGTTAATCATGATAACTCTTGTTTATTTGCTAGTATAGCTTATTTAACAATTCCCGAAAATTTTTGTGACTCTTCTGCTCTTATATATCGATTATTAATTGTAGATTATCTAAAAAACAATGATTTTGATAAATCATTATTAGGAGGATCAAAAGAAGAATATATTGAACAATTATCTGAACCCGATTTTTGGGGTGGGGGTATAGAACTTCAAATTTTTACAAAAATATTTGAAATACAAATAGCAAGTATTGATGTTCAGTCAGGAAGAGTAGATATATTTGGGGAATCAGAAAATTACAAAAAAAGAATTTATGTTGTATATAATGGATATCATTACGATCCATTAGTTATGAATATTGATGACAATGATAGTAAATCTGATATTACAAGATTTAATATTCATGACGATGATACATTGATATTATTTAAAGAATATGTAGAAAGTTTTAGGAAAACTGGAGATTATCTTGATAACTCAAGTTCTACTTGTTATATATGTAATGTTTGTAATGAAAATTTTAATAATGAAGAAAATATGATGATTCATGGAGAAACAACTCAACATTGGGATTATTTCAAAACTAATATTTAATTAAATAATAATTTAATGTTGAATCATTTCAGGGTCAACATTTCCTTGATCACCACCATTTTGAGATCCTTTAGCTGATCTTCTTCGTCTTCTTTTAGTACTTTTTTTAGATCCCTTCTTAGAAGCTTTTTTTGATTTTCTAGATTTGGATCCTTTTTTAGATCTTCTTCTTTTACCACCGACGAGATCTTCTAATGGGTTACCGCCGTTTTGGGCACCTTTAGATGACCTTCTTCGTCTCCTGGATTTTCTAGATTTTCTAGATTTTTTAGATCCCTTCTTAGAAGCTTTTCTAGATTTTTTAGAAGCTGCTTTTCTAGATCTTCTTCTTTTAGCACCACCAGTTAAACCACCACCACAAGAATTTTGGTGAGCACCTTTAGATGATCTTCGTCGTCTTCTAGATTTTCTGGATTTTTTAGAACCTTTTCTTGATTTTCTAGATTTCTTAGAACCTTTTTTGGAAGCTGCTTTTTTAGATCTTCTTCTTCTACCGCCGACGAGATCTTCTAATGGGTTACCACCATTTTGGGCACCTTTAGCAGATCTTCTTCGTCTTCTGGATTTTTTAGATCCTTTCTTAGAAGCTTTTCTAGATTTCTTAGAACCTTTTTTGGAAGCAGCTTTTGATCTTCTTCTTCTACCACCGACGAGATCTTCTAATGGGTTACCACCGTTTTGGTGACCACCTTTAGCAGATCTTCTTCGTCTTCTGGATTTTTTAGATCCCTTCTTAGAAGCTTTTCTGGATTTTCTTGATTTTTTAGATCCTTTTTTGGAAGCAGCTTTTGATCTTCTTCTTCTACCACCGACAAGATCTTCTAATGGGTTACCGTCATTTTGGTGAGCACCTTTAGCTGATTTTCTTCGTCTTCTGGATTTTCTGGATTTTTTAGATCCCTTCTTAGAAGCTTTTCTGGATTTTCTTGATTTTTTAGATCCTTTTTTGGAAGCAGCTGCTCTTCTTCTTCTACCACCAACGAGATCTTCTAATGGGTTACCGCCATTTTGGTGAGCACCTTTAGCTGATTTTCTTCGTCTTCTGGATTTTCTAGATCCCTTCTTAGAAGCTTTTCTGGATTTTTTAGATCCAGCTTTTCTAGATCTTCTTCTTTTAGCTCCACCTACAATGTGTGGTTCATCTTGACCGTAGTCACCACCTCTTTGTGTTTTTCTAGCAGTTTTTCTGGCTGCTTTTCTACCTTTGTAAACACTTCTATCTTTGGATAAAAAGTTATCAACATATTTTAAACCTGGATTTGATTTAATGACTTTTGCTAAATCAGCCATATTCATTTCTTTTTCATCAAGTTTATCTCCATCTTTAGTTTTGACACTGTATCTATCCTGTGAAAGCTCTTTTACAGAAATACTGAAAAATTTTTCGCCTTCTTTTTTTAAATAATGGAAACTTAATCCTTTTTCCCCGTCGATTAAGTTTTCTTTTAAAACGTATTTTTCACCGTTTTTTTTGTATGACATTGAATTGTCATGTCGATATGTTACCGTAGATGAAGGTCCTTCGTTACTCTTACTCATATAATATAAATTAGAAAAAAATAAACTAAACCTTTTTAATAATTAAAAAAATCTTAACTATAATATATGAAAATTGAAAAATTTACACAAACTTTAAATTTTAATTCATCTTTAAAGTTAATAATATATGGAATGTTAGGACCAATTGGACAACTTTTAATGAGAATAATTGATTTAAAAGGTTCTTTTGATAAAATTGCTTATTTATTAATCCCAATATTTTGGATACCCCCATTTAGTTTTATACCAATATATAAAGCATCACTTGGGGATATAAAGAAAAATCAAGAAAGTTCTATTTTGAATAGAATTGTATTAGGATTAATAATATTTGCAATAAGTTATTTAATGCTAATAGGTTTTCAACAGTATAAAATGAAAAAACTAAGAAGTATGGCAAATTTTGAAGAATATATACCAGATGAATATGATTCAAATGAATATTATTAATCTTCCAATATCTTAAAAAGAATATTCAAACTTTTTTTAGAGTATTTCCAAATAAAAGGTTCTTTATCATAATATTTTTGTATTTCTTCTTTTGTTAAAAAACAGTGTCCTTTATAAATTCTATTTTTTAATTTAATATTATTCCAAGTGTTATCTTCAATATCAATTTCATGACTAGATTTTTTAAAAGGAAAATCATCTTTAGAAATTGGACCACTCCATTTTGGCATTTTTTCAGAAACAATTATCATAAAAAAAGTATAATTTACAGGATCTTTTGATAAAAAAAATATATTTTTACTTAACAAATCTATTGTCTTTGATGTCATAGTATCACTTAATTTGTTTTTAAATAAAATTTGAGATTCTTCCATTATTTCTCTTATAGAACCTTTCTGTAATGTTTTATCATATTCTTCAAGCATACCTCCACCAATTGCTAGGTTTGATTTTCCAGATTTCATATTTTTACCTCTCTTCTGTATCAAATAATGAAAATCATCTTTAATTGGATTATACCAAACAATCACACAAGAAGTATTAGAAATTTTTTTAAAATTTTTTGGTAACATTGGTTCATATCTTGGGTTTAAAGCAATTTTATATTTAAAATCTTTAAATTTTTTTGCATAAAAAATCATTTATATTAGTATATATTATAAATTAAAAATATAATATATTTATATGAAAATTAATAATAAACAAATTTTTTCAACTTATTATGCAGCATATCTTACTAATACTAATATAACAATGGATATGACTCCTAGTTTTGTTGATATTGTTAATTTAGCGTTTGTTGGTGCTACATCAGATAGTAATGTAGAAACAGAATTCTTATGTTTAAATTATTCTCCAGATCAAATAAAAAAATGGATAAATACTTGTCATAGAAAAGGAACTAAAGTTTATGTTAGTTTACTTGATACACCAGATGTACATTGGAATCAAATTGATTTGGTAAAATATGCTAAAAATTTAAATAAATTTATGAACGAATGGAATTTAGATGGGATTGATGTTGATGTCGAATCAGGAATGACTGGTAACTATGTTGAGACATTTGTAAATTTAATAAACAATTTAAAAAAATTTAATAATGTTCCAATTACATACACATGTTATACGGGAACACAAGGACCCGATGGTAATATTCTTAATCAAATAAAAGATAAAATAGATTATATTCAACTAATGGCTTATTTTGATAATTTTGATGGAATGGTTGATTTATATAATGATTACAAATCAATTATGGGTGATAATATTATTATTGGAGTTAAATCTGGTAAACCAGAAGGAACATCATTAGATGAAGTTGTTAAATTATGTCATTGGAATAGTAATAAAAAAGGGATAATGTTATGGACAGTAAATAGAGATACAAATTTTTACACAGGTCATGATTTACTTACTTGGACCCAAACAATTCATGAAAATCTACAAAATACAACATTTTCAAAAATACAAAAATTTTTTATAGAAAATATTTGTTGTCATTGTTTAGATTTAATACAAAAATATAGATTATTATAATTAAAAAGTTTATTTTTTTAAAAATTTTAAAACTATAATTGATACTAGCAAAATAAAATTTAAAATTGATATGTAATATTTAAAATTTTCTCTTCCTCTTTCTCTATAAAGTTTTTTTAAAATCTTATTATTTTTTTTTTGATTCCCTTTCTCATAAGTTTCTAATGCTTTTTCAATTTTAGGATTTGCTTTTACCCAATCAGATAAATCTGAATCCATAGTATATGGAAATCTAATCGCTAAATAAGTATGACCATTTTGTAAATTTCTAACATCCCATTTTGGTAAATTCTTTCCGCTATCAGAAAATTTTTCTAAACTTTCAAAAATACCTTCTATATTTCTTAAATTAGAAGTATATTCTATCTGTAAATTACCGTCAAAATTTGTGGCATCCTCTAAAAAATATACTAAACTTTCTAATTTTGGAGATTCATATATCCCTATATTATTATTAAGTTTACTACATCCTTGAAAACAATTATCTGCATTTACAAGAGCAGATAAATTAAAACTAATTGATACATTAAGATTTTTACATCCACTAAACATAGAATTTATATTACTAATTTTATTATTATCAATTACAATCCTTTCTCCTCCATTATTAAAATCTACAGAATTTATTAAAAAGGAATTAATATATTCACAACTCTGAAATTTCCAAGAGGAAAATATATTATTGTTAAAATTTTTTGTATCTGCAAACATACTACCCATCTTCGTAACCCTAGCTGTATCCCATTTTGTTAAATCAATCCCATCTAAATTATAACCTTCAAATAATTGTTTCATATCAGTGACTTGTGAAACATCCCAATCTTCTATATTACCAAAATCATCTATTACTTTTTGTCTTGTAGTCTCATCCATATATTCTGCTACCTTTTTTTATATTGTGACTTGTTAAAGGTGTACCCATGTATATATATATATTTATATAATAATTATATATAAAATAAATAATTATAATATTTTTATCCCAATAAATGGTCTATATTTATTTGCTATAACTTCATTATGTTCAATATTAAATTCTGACTTTAATTCATTTAGTTTATTCATTTGATCCCATGAAATAGAAATATTACAATTCTTTACATTTTCTTCTTTTGAATTTTTAATAGCCTGATTATAATTTGGATTTTCCCAATTTAAATATTTTAATCCAAACTTAATTCCTCTTTTTATCAAGTCTGGATCGTTATATCCACTAGGATAAAAAGTTTCATCATATCCACCCAAATTAATAAAATTTTCTCGTGACATTGTTATTCTTCCACTATTACCTGATCCTAAAATTGTATCTGTTTGATGAATAATTACATCTTTTGTATGATTCATTAAAACATCATAAAGTTGTTCAGCTCCTTTGTAGCCAACAAAATTATCAGCATCTAAATTTACAAGATAATCACCTGAAGCTAACATATAAGTTGTATTTTTAGCAATACTAGCATGCCAATATTTTAATTGATTAGTATGATAATATTTAAGTAGTCCAGATTTTAATTCTTCTTCAAAATTTAAATATATATATTCTTTTAAACCATCAGTACTATTAAAATCAACAATTATAAATTCAATATCATCAAAATCATTATTATCATCTAAATTTTTTTTTAGTGTTTCTTCAATTTGATATAATCTATTCATACAGGATATACAAAAAGATATCTTCATTGTATATAAATATTATTACTATTTTAAATATTAAAATAATATATATTTAATGAATTGTACCATAATCATTATTTTCTTTTTGAATTATTAATTTTTTATAGTGCCAACAATGTTTTTCAATTAAAATAGGTAGTTGATTAAACTTTTCTTTATTTATTCCAGCAAAATGAATTAAAAAATCACCTTCTTTCCAATTTGTTCTATTTTTTGTATGATTTATTTCATTAAGAATATTTTCCTGTTTTAATATAGCAAATAAATCTGTATAGCTATTCAGCTCAAATTGTGGTATAATTTTACAATTATCATAATATTTTTTGTTTGTATTTAATAGATAAATAATAGAAGGTTGTTCATATACACCAAATGGTTTAAAATATGTATCAACAGAATTTCTAATAGGATTATCATTAATATCAAGTAAATCTTTTAAAAATTTAAATGTTGTATCACAGTTTTTAAAAATAATATTTCCAGAGTTAATTGAATTAAAATCTGTTGTTACAAACATAAAAGTATCATCATTTTTATATCTATCAATAATATCTTCAATTCGAATGTCTCTGTTTGTAATAACAACATCAGCATCACTTAAAAACACATAATCATAATTTCTAAGAACTTCAATTAACTTGTAAATCTTTATCCATCCTTTTCCTTTTGGATATTTATTTCTTTCAATACTATCAAATATAAAATCATAATTATGATATTTACAATAATTCTTTTTAATAAAAAAAGCATCTTCATATAGATTATAATAATCACCGTTTGTCACAACTGTTAATAATCCTATTTTTAATTTATTATAAGAAACTGAAGGAATATGTTTTTTTAAAATATTAACAACATTATCATGAATATTAATTCTTGATTGAATACAATTTAGTACAGCATTTTCTTTTAGAATAAAAGATTCTACAATAATATCCTGAGGTGTTTTCAAATTATTTTTATATGTTGCTCTAGTTAATGGTTTATAAGAAAAATCCTTGATTTGATAATTATCTTTAAAATATTTATGTTTTATCATAAATGCCAAGTACAAAGTATATTCTGAACATTTTTTATTTATAATAAGATCATATGTATTATATTTTTTTAGTAATTGTTTTACATATGAAGTTATAAATACAAATGGAGTTTGATTGGTTTGAAAACTTAATTCAACCTCCATATATTTTTCAGCTCTCGCACCCCATTTATCCTTACTATTTATCTTTTTGTAAAATGATTGATTTTTATCAAAAAAGTTATTAGAATTTGATTTTTTACAAAAGTATATATCAGCATCTAATGTTATATATTGTTTAGTTTTAATCTTTTCAGCAATCTTTAACTTTAAGTACATTTGAATATAATACGAAGATAATGATTTATTTGTCAATAAATCATCTTCTAAAATTATCTTAATTTTTAATTTACTAATATCCAAAGTTTTTTGTAGATTTTTGTAATACAATTCGAATATTTTTTGTTCTTTCTTTTTAATTATTATAAAAAAATTTTGGATATCTTTAAGTAAAAAAAAATGATATACCGATGGGATTAATAAATTTAATCCTAGGTATATATCTTTGCTTGTTGCTAAAGGTAAAACAAATGTTGTTTTCATTTAATAATTAACAAAATGTTTATTTAAATGTCTTATGTTGGTATGAATTAAAGTAAAGTTAGGTCTTGATCTTCTCTCCTGAAATCTTCAGGATTCTGTTGATTGATTCAAAGACTGCTTTCTGGTTCTTGCGAACATTACGATTAATGACTATTTCAAACGAATTTCCGTTCGTTGAAACTGTCACATTCGATTCTTTGATCCCTACCTTTGCATCTAGGATATCACACTTGAGGTGGTTTGCCTGAGGTTTTGTCAAAGGTCCAATTCGTGTCATAGCCTTCTTCCCAGATGTGACAAACATGTAAAGCGAGTAGATTTCCTTGTCCTTACCAGTTAGGCGAGTATCAAGTTTAATTTCCTTCGGCTTTTTAGCAATGCTGTATGTGTGGGTTGTTCTGAATCGAGGGTGTTCAAACAGAGTGTTGTTCACGATTTCATCTGATGAATTGATGAGCATGTATCTTTCGAACACAACATACAAGTTCATCATTATCGTGGTAAACTTTTGCTGTGTCAGACCCTTCTTCAATGAAATGGAGATCTTGTTTTCATCAATCTTAGCTGGCATTCCAATGTGAGGTTTGATCTTTGTATTCACGGCTTCAGTAAATCCAGAGATGGATAGGATGTGTCCCTTAAATGCTACCACAAGATACTTTTCATAAGAATCAAAGAATATTTCTCGTGGTTTCGAGAGTCCCTCTGTGTCTTCTTCCTCTGAATCACTTTCGAACAATTTAGACTGGACATCCGTAACTCGTGCTCGTGTTGCATGTATCAATTCTTCCTCGTCCGATTCTGATGAAACGGTATGCCAAAACGGTATCTTTGAACCTGGTTTAGCACATTCATCGTGTTCTGATTCTATCGTAGATTCCGATTCTGATACACCATCGTGTGGTGTAGCGAGTGTAAGGAAAGGATTAGCCTTGTCAGTTTCTGGATCTTCAACTTCAGAATCTGATGAAAATTCACTTTTCTCAGGAAGCTCCTCCTTTGGTACGGCTGAGTGTTTGGCTGAACTAGTGAACATTGCATTGATCGCTTCAATGTCAAGTTCAGTTGTCTTTTTTGCCTTTTTCTTCCTAAAGAGTCGTCGAGGTGCTGTCTCAACCATTTCAAAACCATCTTCATCAACAACCTTTACCTTTTCAGGAACTGGTGCGGGTTCGGGTTCTGGTTCTGGTTCTGGTTCTGGTTCTGACTTCTGAACAGACTTCTGACCAGACTTCTGACCAGCGACTGGCTTAGGAGGAACAGGCAATGCCTTCTTAACCTTTGCTGCTGCAGTGGCAAAAGAAACTCCACACGAAGATGGGTCCTTAGCCAAGGTGCTTGCAAGCGCACGATTAGGGTCATACGAAACCATAGCAGTAGATACTTCTGGCTTGATGACTGGCAAACTAAATGTCTGCTTAATCGCAACTGACTTATCAGTCGGTTCATGAAGTTTAGAGAATCCATACTTGACTGGATCAAAGTACTTGATCATCTTTACCTTCTGAGAAGTATAGTACTTGATGTCTCTCTTTGCCTTTGAAAGTTCTTCGGAAACTTCCTTGATGCGACCAACCTTACACCAGTCGCCATCCTTTCTTGCATTCTGAACAGAATGAAACTCGTTTCGAAGAGTCTCGTATTTGGTCTTAGCTGTTTCAAGATTCTTCTTGATTTCTGCTAGATCTTGTTCAAACTTGGCATCACCATCTTCTGTATCACCTACAAGAGATGCACAGTTGATGGCATATGAAATACCATTGGCTTCGTCCACATAGTATTCACCGGGATGAATCCCGTGAGCACAGTAACGGTACTTTCGACAAAAGTCTCTCGAGTTGTACTGAAGAGACTTGTCAAACATTCCATCACCTGCTGCTTCCATCATTCGCATGTAACCACCGCAAAGCGGAAGACATCTGCGACCGATAGCCCACATCAGAACCTCCCATTTATCAAAATGAAAAGACGGGACTTCTTCAAAAGGTACTCCAAGAAAGTCAGCGAGTTTCTGTCGCTTCATTCCCTTGGAGTGAGTAAAACATGCAATGTTAAACCATGACCTCATCATCTTTGGAAAAAGAGTGATGTTAATGTTTTCAAGTTCTGCTCGAGTAAGCTTATACCTGAACTGTCGATGAGAATACTGCATAATCTTTGGAGCCAAAGGATGTGAGAACATTTCCTTAAGACTCTCGTATGCATACTGAAAAATACCAGAATATTCGCCCTTGTCTTCTTCCAAGCAAATCTGGTCGAACTTTGTTTCAGCAGCCTTGTGTTCATACACAATCTCTTCAGGACCGTGAGCGAATGTACACTTACGACCATGCGGGCAAGCCGCATTTGGATTTTCCTTACCCTGAAGATTAGCGATTGCCCAGTTCAGACAGATCTGTGTACACCGGTTTTCCACTGACTTCTGGACAACTGATTTGTACACATACTGCTTTGGTGCAGAAACGGTATGACAACACTGTTGTGTCCTCTTCTGTTCCTGAAATTCAGAGAGAGTCAAAAACTTTGGCTTGTCTTCCTCTTCAGCTGATACCGTTTTCATCATGTGGATTGCTGGACACTTGTCACCCTTCTTACACTTACCTGAGATGTAAAATCTACAGAGAGGTGCTTTTGGATGATATTTTCCGTGATCCATCAAACTATGGCATGCTGATGGACCGGGATCAAACCATGTACAGAATCGTACCCAGTCTGCACATACAAGCATTTCTTCTCCATGTGATGCGAGTGTTTTTTCTGTCTGAATCTTAACAATAGTAACTTCTTGAGTTTCAACACCAGAATCAGTCATCTTTGTAGCATCAATCTTAACTCCTGGAAGTGTAAGGATACCGTCGTTTTGAGTCTGAATGTTAATGTCTATTGGGTCCTTTCCCAGAATAAGTTCTGGGTCTGGAGAAACTGGATCAGTCTTGACAGGTGATACAGTTTTCTTTGGTTTCTGTTTTATTGCCATCTTAGCGAATCCTTCGATAACATCAAGATATTCGACTGGAACCTGTGAGAGGTCTTCGCCGGTCATTGATCTTACCATCGACATCGTTTTAGATGCAACAGATTTCATGTTTTGCTTTGTAGTTGAATCAATCAACTCAATCATTTTTTGTACTTGTTCTGAAAAACCATTAGGAGCCTGCTGGCTAAGGAGTTTTAAGGACGCATCTGCTGCCCTGTGGTACAAATTTGGAACTTTTAGAGATTTTCCCAACTCGTCGTAGTCTCAGATACTAGACCCGCGTGTCTGTGTGATAGCATAAAAACACCACCAATCACAATCACTCTGGCTGTACCATACCGTTGCGTTTTATCAGTCCCCTATCTCGTAAGAGAATTATTGGGATCTGAGACTACCCCCACTGTATGATCAAAACACACTTTATGTCATTCCCAGCGAATTACTCATTCGACGCCTCTTTTCTCTATTCAATTCATCTAACAGACTGATTACTGATCGGGCAGTCTTCTCTCGATAATTCACAAGGGTCTGAATCAAATTCAGACAAGTAATGTCTATCCCAAAATAAGACAAAAACACCATGTGGCCGAAGTTTAGATAAAGATAATGAGTGGAAATCCATAAAATATGCTTGACTCTGTGATAATTATGTCATCACAGAAACAGCAGTTGCTCCCCTTTGGAGGAAGCCGCTAAATCCTTAGGGATATTATACAGTTATAATTTTCAATTTTTTTATAATTTATCTAGGAACATAGAAGCACGGATTTTAACCCATCCATAGATATCATTATCATCTAAATAATTAACCAATTCTCTGATCTCATTAACATGATATTTTGGATCTAAAAGACAATGGCGGAGTCTTCTGATTTGATTATCATGTGATGTATGTTCAATGATATACTTGTATCTCATATTAGTAGCCCTGTAATATTCTATCGAAGAGCCATCATATACTGGTGTCATTTTGTTCCATAGTTCTTCTGGTAATTGGGCTAAATTTACTGTAAATGTATTAAATAACAAGTATTTTCTTTCAAATCCATTAACATCCTTCAATCTATGTTCTGGTTTTCGAATAACTTGTGACCATCCCTCCGCTAGTTCTCTTTGTGACAATGGTTTTACTAAAATTTTTCTATGTTCTTTAATATTTAGTGCATGTGGTGGAATAGATACTGTTACACCTGATGAAGTCATGTCAGAATTATGAACAGGTATTGAACATATAAATGATCCATAATTGTTTTTGTTTTTTTCCATTATTAATAATTAAAATGACTCTTTAATTATTTATAAAAAAAATGAATTAAAAATTATATAATCTATTATAGTTATTAATGGATATAAATTGTATATTACAATGGTATCAAAACAAAACTATAAATCCACTAACAAAAAAAAGAATAAAAGAAAATGGTCCTATTTATAATAATTATAATCGAGCTTATAAAAAGATGTTTCCTGATGAATTTAACTTTTTTGATATTGAATATGGTATAGATCCTATTTCAAGAAAAAATATTTGGGAAGAAAAAAATAATAAGAAAAAGTTTGTATATGATGATGATTTTAGAAATTTAATAATGTATAAGAAGAATAGTAAAATATATTGTTTTGAAAAATTAACTATTTTATATTTGAAAAAATTTGATATACAAAGACATCCAATTACAAATGATGAAATACCGAATGATATTTTTAAAACGGTAAAGGAAAAAAATAAACAAGAAAAAACACCTTTTGATGTTAAAAATTCTTGTATGAAAGTATTTCAAAAAATGTTAGACATTTCTGTTTTTATAGATTATAATGATTTTTTAAATTTAAATACGGATTGTTTAGATAAATTATATTATGAAACTCAAGATTTTTATAAAAATAATATAGAAATGACAAAACAAATTAAAGATGTTTTTAATTTTACAACAAATGATTTTAATAGTAAAAAATTTGAAGAAAAACAAGAAATTATAATAAATTCATATTTAAAAATATTATTTGAAAGTGATGAAAGTTTAACCTATTTAATAAATTATATTATAATTGGTGGGTTAGGATTAGTTATACCAAAGATTTCAAAAGAATATCCTCAATTTTCATTTTCATTTATGTAATTTAATTATTTATAGAATAATTTATTATATTTTATAAATATGGGAAATCACCCTGTAAAAGCTATTAATACAGAATGTCCAATATGTTATGAAAATTTAAAATCTAATAAAATTATTTTATCCTGTTCTCATGCTTTTAATTTATATTGTATTCAAAAAACATCAGAAAAATTTATTAAAGATAATACTGAAGTTTCTTGCCCAATATGTAGAAAAAAAATATCAAAAAAAGATTTAAAAGAAATATTTAAAGAATGGAATATTTTAAATTATCATCCAGATGAATATTTTTATGAAAAAAAATTATTTTTTATGGATGATAATTTAATAATTAAAAAAACAAATCTTATTAATTTATCAAATAAAAGTGATATTTTTGCAGTGGAAAATTTATTAGTTTCCTTAAATAAAACAATAGATGTACCACCTTTTATTATTACCCCACCTATAGATATATTATATTACGAAACACTAAATTATGATTTAGCAAGTAAAATTACTAGTTGTTCAAATGATGATGAAAATTTTAGGGGTTTTAATTTTGTTTTATCAGCAAAATTTGAAAATTCACAAAACTATTTTAATTTTTTAACTCGAACTTTTGATGTAGAAAAATATAAGAATTATGAATTTTATAATGATTTTAAAAATTCAAAAACTCATATTAGATTTTGGATAAGAGATTTAAGCAAAATAAATATAGTAAATAGTCTAGATGGTACTTCTGAATTTGGTTTAAAAATATTACCAAAACGAAATATTTGTTTATTCAAATCATATTTATTTTATGATTCAAATAACATTTACATAATTAATGAATTATTTGGTATTAATTACCTTGATTCATAATAAATAAGGCAGTACCTATTACTAAAATAATAATAATTATTAATATTAAGATAATTTTTAATTGACCACCCTCCGCTTCTTCTTCTTCATCTGCAATTTTTTGATTTGCTTGTACTATTTTATTTTTTTCATTCTTACAATTAGATAAACTGAAATTAGTACCTTTACCGCAATTAAAATCAGGTACTTTTAATTCCTCTCTTGTATTTTTTACTAAATTAAGAATTTCATTAACATCAGAGTTAAATTTTTCATTGTATTTAAATCTTTGATCTAATCTAAGACTTGTTTGATTGATTCTATTAAAGTAATCAATCTGCATACCATCTATATAAAATGAATCTACTATATTTTGTTGAGATAAAACAGTTTGTACTTTATTATCCAAGGCTAATCTATTAACTCTAAATGAGTCTAATAATGCTTCTTCTTGTTCTTCAAAATATTCTAATAAAGTGCTACTATAGTAATTATCTAAAGTCTGTACATTAAGTCCATTATCTGTAGCAAATGTTCTATCATAAATAGCATTATAATTTGAATCAAGTTTACTAATAATATATTTATCTCTAAAGTATTTTATTTGATTTTCTACCAGATTACAATATCCTCTTATACCATTAAATTCAATTTGTAAATTACCAGCTGGATTACTTCCAAGATCGCCACTATTAGGTATTACTTCAGGATAAGTTAATCTAAAATTACCGGCAGAAGCAAAAAATGAGCCTTGGTCATTAATTACATCTTCTGTTAATTCTAATGGAGGTGTATTTACTAAATCTTCTTGTTTTTGAATATTTCTATCTCTTAATGTTATAATTGCTAAATTTATACCATTAATATAACGTTTTAATCTAAATTCTTTTGTATTATTTGTTGAGAATTCGATCTTAAAACCTGCATTATTTGGACCAGCACGACTTTCAATTGTATTTACATTAGAGAAATTTTCTTTCATAAATGGAAACATTGAAGTTGTAGTAACTTCTCTTACTAAACTTTCTAATTGAATTAATGCATCAGTATTATTATTAAAATTACTTCTTACTAATGCAGCTCCCTCTAATTTTTTAATTAAATATCCATTTGGATCATTTTCATTTCTAAATACATCATTAACAAATATTTTTTTACTAATTTCATAATTTTCATCCCATGTATCTCCTGAACCGGAAACTAAGCCTTCGAAAAAACCATCAAGTTCGTCTTGTAGTCCAGTAGGAGTTGTTCTCTTTATAAATAAAACTTTTGTAGTAATTTTATTACTAGTAGGAATTCTTCTATTTAAATTAAAATCATTATGATCTAACTTAATTGAATGATAATTTATATTTTCAACTGTGTCACATGATGTTAAATCTGGTACCAATTGAGTTATATCTTGAGAATAAGGAAGATAATTATTTGTTTCATTAATTCTTTTGTATATTAAACCCACATTTATTTTTATACCATGTTTTTGTATAGGATTTTCTTTCCAAGTTATTCCTGGTGGAGTTATAGGAGGTTGAGATTGTAATCCAGTATCATTAACAAAACTTTCATAATTTCTTAAATTAAAAATTTCTAATGGTTCAGTGACACCACCCGTTCTGTTTAGTCTTTGTTGTGTTTTATGTAAAATAATAAATTTACTTCTAATTAAATCAGATTCAATGTTAGGATCTAATTGTGTTTTGAATACTAATGAATTTTTGAAGGAATTATTAGTTGATTTTATATTGAATGTTGGATATAGTGTAGATGAACTAGTTCCAGAAGCAGTTTGTACAGACTCAGGACAAGAAACATTAGAGTAAGAAGTTGTTGTATTTAATTGTCCAATTAAACTAATCATGAAATTTTTAGTAAAATTATTATCTGTTGAATCATATCTTAAACCATTAATTAAATAATTTAATTTTAATCCATCAATATTCTGTATTTTGACATCATTGGATGGGTTTGTAAGGTCAAAATCATTAAATTCTTCTGAAATTTCTCTACTACTTTCCCCTCTATTTGATCCAAGATCAACTGGATTACTAACAATAGAATTTCTATCTAAACCACTAGCACCTTTTATTGTACAATCCCCACTTGATAGTGGGACAATAATACTAGGAGAAAGTATTGGAGATAAATAGAATTCATTCATAGCTTTACTAATTTTTGAAACTCTTGTTGTTCCAGTTCCTAAAATTTCTTTATCTGTATTATTAAAAACAGGTTCATCTGATGCTGTTTCTTCTGGTAAATGAGAACATAAATTATATTTACAATATAAGGTTATAACTTGATTTCCTCCATTAGGGGTTACTTTATATTTATATTGAGGTACAGTATATGTAAGATTATTTTCTAATAATGATTTTGTTACTAAAAACTTTATGTAGGGGATTATATTATATTCTAATGTATTTTTATCTCGTACTGTATTTCCAACTCCTGCTGGTTTAAAATGTGTATGAATAGCATTAATATCGGATTCTGAACTAATATTAGGAGGTACAATTACATTAATTTTTAAAATTTGATTACCTGTGTTAAATTGTTCTCTTCTATAATATGAACCGCCTGCGAAGTAACTATTAATTTCTTTTAATTTTGGAGTTGAATTATCATATGATGTAACATTTTTAATTGTTGCAATTGTATCAAATAAATCTAAAAGTCTATTTTTAATAATTTGTCTATCGGATTCATTACCCGAATTAAAGGTATTACTTGTTTCACCTGATAAGACTCTGTGGTTGTTTCCGGTTCCATTTGCATATGTAGAAGGTACGATTCCTAAATCTCTTGCAACTTGACCAGTTGTAAATAAAGTAATAAAAATATTTCCTACATCTGTAGCATTGGTACCTATTGAATCAATAAAAAATTTAATATAATTCATTAAAAAATATGGATCTCTTAAATATCTTAAATATTTATATTCAGATTCTAATTCTCCTGTACCATCAGAACCACATCTTATTTCATCGTCAAAATTCATTTCTACTGGAATATAATTTTGTTGAGTATTTACATCCATTTTAATAATTTCTAAATTATCATTTAATTCTGGAAAAAATTCTATTTGATTATTATTAAAATTAAATTTAATTTTTTGTTTAAAAGCTAATGTAAAAAGTAGTTTTATTAATTTTATACCAGTAGCTACTTGTTGTGTACTTGTTAATTCTATGTGAAAATATTCTTTTGTTGTTTTTGAAACATGAATTTGTTGGTTTATTATTCCATTTTTTGGTATTAAAGATTCTATATTCTCTCCAGAATGAGATTGTATATGATGAACAGTTGTTTCTATTGAATCACGCAATTGAAAAGAACCGCTAATATATTTAGGAACTGTACTAATATTTTTAATATACCATGTTAATAAATTTTCATCAGCTAGTAATTTAGTTGGATCCGCTTGATTCACATATTTTCGTGTAGACACATCATATAATTCAGAAAATTCTGGCATTGAGTGAGGTACATATAAAAAGTCATTTTCTAAACTAATATTATTTAAATTTAACATATTTTGTTTTTTCTGAATTAATAAATAAATATCTCTATTTGCTATTTTACTAAAACCATATTCTTTAGCTTCTAACTCATGAATTTTATCAAGACTTTCGAATATACTATTTTGTCCTCCATGTTCACCTGGACCCTCTCCGATATGATGTCTTTCTAATTTTAAAACCCATCTATTATTTTCAATTTGAAATATTAGTTTATATCCTTGATAATTAAATCTATTTATAGTGGGTTGGGCAGAACTACCATTTGAAAATTTTTTGTCTAGCCAAGCTTTAAATTCACGATTATAATCAGTTCCTTGATATTCAGCATCTTTAACTTCATATCTAGTAAATTTAATAATATCATTAATACCAACCTCAAAATAAAATTCACTACTAATATCTCTCATATTAATAAAATTTGTATCGTTGGTATTTGACAAATTAAACTTTTTAATATTTGTAATATCAACATTAACTGAATCTATTTGATTTTGTGTTTGTTTTTGTAAAATATCAAAAAATCGTTGATCTGTCATAGTATTATATTTTAAAGATAAAGTGGTAACATTCATTGTTTGATAACCAGATGTAGTTTGTTCGCTTAAAATCATTGCTAATTTATCATGCTCATTAGATGTACCACTAGTAGTAAAATCTGTTGATGGAAATGTAAATGTGTTTTGATTTCCTTTAATACTTGAATTTAAAATTTTAACATAAGCTATATCATTACAAACATTAAATATTCTTTCTAAAACCTTTCCATCTGTTGATGGTAATTGATTATATACATCATATTCATCTTTTAATAATACCAATGTATCAGTTGTTATAACAGCATTAGGTTTGCTGCTATCTGTTTGTAATAAATCATTTCCTGAACCTAAATTAGGTTCAAATGTAGTATTTAGAACTGTTGTATTACTATTTTGAATTTTTGAATAAAAGTATTTATTAGAAAATGTCATAACATTATTTTTAGCAAGATTTGGTAGTTCACTAAATGTTGTACTTACTAATGGATCATATTTATTACATCCAAGATATATATCACTTAGAGCAATCAAAGATAATTCAGAATCACTATCCGTTTTCATAAATAATCCCCACCTATTACATGATTTTAAATATTGAATTTCCATAGGACTTCTATAGTGTTTCTCAATTGTATTATCTGTAAATATACTATTAACATTTGATGTAGCTAATTCAGGTCTTATATTTGAATTATTTATTCTAAATTTAATGATATCTCTATTTGCTCTTCTATCTGTAGAATTATCTGTAAAGAAAGTATCTCCATTATTATAATCAACAGTAGCATTAAAAGCATAACCATAGTAATATTTACTTTTAGTAACTTTTTGTAAAATTTTCTTCATTTTATTTAAATAATCTCTTGTTGACATTTCTTGTGAAGGTCCATAATCTATATTATCTGGGTCTAAATCAAAATCATTATATACTTCCCATAAAAATAATATTCTTTTCATATCATTATTATGAAAATTTATAGCTCTACAGATTGTACCAACTTCTGAAATACTATCAGTTGTTTGATCTTGACATTTTTGTACATATGTTCTTAAGGTTCTTAATGTTGGTTCAGATTCAAAACCTGAGGGAGGAGATACTGGTTGTTTATCACGATTCTTTATTGTAACCGCTTCTTCTTCTGTCGTTGGACAATCTGGTCTATTACCAGGTTCTGTAGTAATACATCTATTTGCTGTATGTTTTAAAGCATGAATATATGTTTGTTGATCTATATCATCACTTTGACATGGTAAATCGTGACCAATATTTAATGCAGATCGAGAAGATAAAATAGGAACTTTTACATCTCGAGCACTAGTTGTAGTTGCATTGAAGGTTTCTCTTAAATTATTATGTAATGATGAGTACATACAATAATTATTTCTTATTATATTTTCGGATATTATAGAATCTGATTCATCAAAAATTTTTTTATAACCATTTGGACCTTCCATATTAGCACCACTTTGATTCTCCGCAGTAGCTTCACTAATACCTTGTTTTGGTACTCTTTTCCCGTAAATAACTCTTTTAGAATCATCTGCAGCAGACACTGATTCTGTTAATTCTACCTGTGACGAACTACCCTCGTCCCAATAATAAATTGGACTACAAACTCCTTCAGTTAAATATTCAGGGTTGTCAAAACTAATAATACCATCAATTAAAAATTTACTTTTACCATTAGTACTTACAATAGAATCTTTATGCTGATTACTATGAACACCCAGTGACGATGCACCACCATAAACATTAGGCATGGCTTGTGGTACAACTGGTAGGGAAACAACTAATGGTTGAGCAGAATCAGATATACTATCATAAATTTTACCTTGTGATCTTTCATAATTATTGTCAACTATATTCCAAGAATAATCAATAGGTTTAATTTGATTGATTTCATCGCCTGGAGCTGTAGTATCAATTGTTGAAGGGAAGAAATGTTTAAGATTAGCATGTAATCTTACTCTATCATAGCATATTTCTTCATTATTTTTTATATCTTCTCCATTAGATTTTTTATCTAAATCAGGAATAGATTGTTGACTTTCTGCATTAACTGTAAATGCTCTTGATTGTAAAATAACAGAAAGTCCTAATGTTGGTCTTTGTTCAAAAATCATCCATTTTTTTCTTCCTTGATTACTAGATGATTCTGTCTCTCCCTCCTCAATTAAAGTTAAAAAGAATATTCCCTTAGTAGTATCATAGGCTGGACTTCCAGATGTTCCAACATTAACTAATCTTTTTCTAAACCATTTTTGGTCAGAACCAAAACCTGCTACTTGAAATAAAGTACTATCAGCATCTAATATTTTATCGTAAATACCATTTAATGGATAAATAAAATCTTCAATTGTATATTTTGCAATATTAGAAGCTTTATTGTATAATTTAACATTTCTTTGATATCTATCCCATAATGGTTTCCAAGATTCTTTCTTTCTTTTATAATTAAATTTACTTAAATATAAATATGGTGACTCATCACATGTACTTTTATATTGGAAATCATCAGCACCTGCTTGACTAATATCAACTCTTATATTAGAATTTGTATTACCACATACATTTACTTGAGCAATATTTTCCATATTTACTACACCAATATTACTATTATTGAATTGTATAATATTATTACATATAACAGTTGTTTCACCACTATCAGCTTCACTTTCTACAGGTAATTTAAATGTTTTTGTTATATTTCTGTTTCCATCGGTTGACATCAATTTACAATAATCATCTAATTCTTCTGTTTTTATATTTAATTTAGCACCATTTCTATTTTGATCTAAAGCAATCTCACTAATATTTTGATCAAAAAGTTGTACATTATATTTACTAAAATAGGTTGAAGGGGTTAGAGTTTTTGTATCATTTACTCTACTATAACCACTTAGTGGTACTAATTTAGTACCACTAGTTTTAGTTTGTAAATATGGATCTACAATTTTTTTACTAATTCTTTGTTTCTTTTCTGAATCATTAGTAACACCATCTAAATCTACATTATATATTTTACCTATTTTATCTAAATCTAATTTTGTATTATCTAAATCAACTTTAATATTATCATGATTTGCTTCATTAATATTTGGTCTATGGGTTAATGACATACCATATGCTGAATTATTACAAGCACAATGAATTGTACCTTGATAATGTTTAATATCAAAATCTTTATGTTCTTTGTATATCATTGAATTTAATTTAATTTCTCTATAAACTAAAAATTTCATAAATTCTGTAATAATCATCTTAGAATCTCTTTCATCTAATGGAGATACGCTATTCATATTAGTTATAAATTGACCAGAAGCTGATGATGGAGATAAACTAGTTAAGTTTCTAATAAAAGGAAATTGTTTTAAGTATAAACCAGATTCTCGTTTAGTTAATGTACCCCCATTATCTTCATAATTTATAAGATCAGCATAGCATTTAATTTCTAATAATTTTGCTAAATAATCGGGGTCATTACTATTAGGTCTAAGACTTCCGTTACTACCAAATTCTGAATCCAAAATAATAGGTGTTTGTAAAGTACGAGTAGAAGGTGGAATTATATAACGATGATTTGTATAATTTCCAGAAGTAAGTACAAATCTATTTAATGAAGACCATTTAGGATTAATATTACCGCTTTCTAAAGTAAAACTAGTTGTAGCATAAGAACCACCGTTATGTCCTAATTCTACATGTAAATATTTTGTTAATTCCTCTTGAACTTTTGATTTAGTTAAAGATTCAGGTGGTTTAGTAGCTGTAAAACCTGAATCATTTTCGAGTTCATTTACAATATTTTTTAATTGATCAGATCCATCACTAGCATTTGCTAATTCTTGAATTAAATTATTATAATCTATCCATAATATATTACTATCTAAAAATAAATATCTAAATTTATAGAGTAATTCATTATTATAAGCATTTTCAATATAAGTTGATACATCTATTTCAGTTTCAAGAGAATTTGGATCAGGATTTTTAATCGTTTTTTTATCCATATTATCGTAAAATATATTGCTAAATCCAGGAATATTTTTCATTTTGGTTATTCTTAATAGAGTTTTACCTGTTTGACCTGCTGTATTTTCAACAACTACTGGTATAATTACTCTCAAATCATCTGAATTTTGTATAACAAAAGCATTTTGACCATATATTTCGTTTGGTAGTCCTAAGTTTACTAATCTTTTATAATGATAATTATCATGGTATGTAATATTTTCAGGATTTACTGTATTTGGTTTCATACTCTGAAAAACATTTTCCCAACTTATTCCATCAGCTGGATTAGAATTTGTTGGATTAGATAAAGTAAGTTCATCATTTTCGTCAATCATTTCTATCTCAAAATCTGGGATATCTCCCATAAAATCATGTAAATCAGACCATTCTGTACTATCCGGTTTTCCATTTACAATATAATGAATACTATTTAATGATTCATCTGACCATTCAGTAACTTCAAAAGCATTAATTATATTACTGACAGATAAAACATTTTTATAATTTTCTTCTTCTGATGTGAATTCAAAATTTTTAGATAATGCACATCTCTTTGATAAACTACGAACTGGTTTGTTGCTGGTATTTGAATTATCATCACCATCTTCTCTTTCAATAGTAATACATCCAGAATCAAACAATTGTTTAGAACAAATTTCTTCTAAATCAGTAGCACATGTTAATTCTGATCCAAAATCTCTATTTCTTGCACGTAAATCAGTTGCACTTTCTGCATATATTCCCTTGTTAAGACTATTTAATTTTTGATTATAAATTTTATTAATAATTGTATAATAATCATCAGAAATTCCAACTTTATTTACATCCCCGGATGCAGCGGTATCTTGATATGGACGATTTGTATTAAGGAGTCTTTTATCCATACTTTGTATCTTTTCATCATTTAATCCATCGGCTGTTACAAAATCATTAGCATCATCTCGTGAATTTGGATTTTCAATATTTACATAATAAGTTTCTACATTTTCTGCTAAATTATTTTTACTATATCTAATATTATTACTAGCATCATTTTCTACAAGAGGTCCTTCACTACTAGTATATGTATATGAAGGTAAAGGTACAGAAACTGATCTTTTAACCATGCTGGTTGTAGTAGCAACTCCTGTATCATTTGTTGAACCAATTAATCTATGAATAATATCTTTTCTAGAAGTTACATCAACTGGTTTATTTTTAAATACAGATTCCCAAGCAGCTGCATCTTCTTGAAATCTTGCACAAAAATGTATTCTTTTATATGGATCCATTAAACGTCCATTATAATAATAATCTTTTATGATTTTTTGTTGTAAATTAGCTTTTTCTTCTTGTAATTCTATTTTTATTTGATTAGAAATATCAACCCCTGCCTCATCTTGTACATCATCTGGTTCATTTTCAATTAAAGAATCATATGATTGAACAACTTGATTTAAAGATGCAACTCTATTATATAACACATTATTAATATGTTTCATTAAAGTAGTATCTCTAATGTTTTGAGGTATATCTTTTTTAATTCTTGGAGTTTCAATATTTTCAGTATTTATTCTATTTTTTTCTATATCAGCATCGGTATAATTATTTTCATCACTACGTAATCCAGCAATTGAATTTCCCATATATATAAAAAGATATATTTTTTTTTAAATTAATTCTTAATATTTTTATCTAAATTTATATATATAAATGGGCAATAATTTGAGTAATACAAATATGAATAAAAGTATTAACAATAGTAATATTGAAAGTAGGGCAAATATAAACAGAACAGCCATGAATAAAATTATAACTAATATGGAAAATGATATTAAAAATTCAGTAAATGATCAAATTGTTAGTAATGTTTCTGCTGTATTAACAAGTACAAATATTCTTCGGATAGAAAATGTTAATTGTAGTAATATTAGAATTAATAATTTACGACAAACAAATATTAAAGATGTAGTTGTAAACCAAAATGTTGATGTTCAAAAAGAAACAGCAATAAAACAATGCTTACAAGTTGAAACAGCTAAAGCTATTAATAATAATAGACCACAAGATGCTTTAGATATGTTAGGAGAATTTTATGACAGAAGTGCTAGGTTAGCAGGTGATCTTAATGCAGCACAAAGAGAACAAAATAAGAATTTTTTTAATAAAGAAAATGCTGGAATACTTACAGATAAAATAACTAATCCTGCTTTTGGATTTGGAAATACATATAATCCAGCATCAAGTAATACCCTTTATCAAAATAATAGTATTAAAAATTTTTTTGGTTATAATGAAACCACCCATGATGAAACTGTTACCAATATAACTAATACTACAGAAAATTTAGTTAAAAATTTAATAGTTACTGATGTTTCAACAACCGTTGAAGCATTAAATGAAATATTAGTAGCAAATTCTAAATGTGATTCCTTAGAGATTGAAGACTCATCGCAGTTAAATAATATAAAGGCAAAAATTGAACAAGGAGTTAGTATTAAAAATAAAACAGAAATCTCAGTAGAAATACAAAAAAATTTAAATGGCTCATTTCAGAATTGCTATAAAAATCTTTCAGATAGATATAATACTGCAAGAGAAAGAGAAGGTTTTGCAGCGGATGAAGAATCTACAAATCTTGATAATCAATTTAAACCTGCTCAATACGGTATTCATGTTTTAGAACTTTCAAATTTAATTGCAATGATTGAAACAAGAATAAACGGAGGTGATAATGATCCTGAATTAAAAGATACAGTAGATTGCTTAAAATTTCAAATGTATGAAAAAGGTGTTACTTTTCTTCAAGAAAAAAAAGATAATGCCGATTTTAGAGATGGTGATTTTTCAACACAAGATGAAGAAAAATTACAAAGATTTAAATCTAAAAGAGATGCTGCTAAAGAAAGAATTGGAAGTAAAGTTTGTGGAGAAAATAAATATGATGTAAATGAACCCATGAATGATCCTCCTTTTTTTAACAATGATGGTTCTTTAAACGAAAATAATGTACCAGGTGGAGGTGGAGGTGGGGGTGGAGATAAATTCTTTTTATTTAAACCTCCATATTTATATATTTTAATTGGAGTGGCTTCATTACTTATAATATTTATTTTATTAAAAATATTTAAAAAAAAGAAAGTAATTATTAAATCATCTGGTAATGTTGAAAATGAGGTGTTTGAAGACTATGAGGAAGAAATTTATTAAGTAAAAATTTTTATCTTTATTATATTAATATTAATGAAGTTTTTAATATTAATATCATTAATTGTTATATTATTATCAATATTTAAATTTAAAAATAAAATAGAAAACTTTACAGATAACAAAAAACCTAAAAAAATAGCCTTTTTATTTTTGATTTATGATAAAATAAATTATGAAAATTTATGGTATCAATTTTTCAAGAATATTGATAGACAATTTTATAATATTTACATTCATTACAAGATTAATAATAAATTACAATATTTTGAAGAAAATAAATTATCATCTGATAAAATTATTAATACTGCTTGGGGAAGTTTTTCATTAGTTCAAGCACAAAATATTTTATTAAAAGAGGCATTAAAAGATGAGAGTAACTATAAAATGATATTTATATCTGGAACAACAATTCCTATCAAAAATTTTAAAGAAATATATGATATAAATATTAAAGATAATAATTCTCATTTTACTCTTTTTAAAAATCAGTTAAAAGTATCAAGATGTAAAAATTTATATGAAAACATAGGAAGAGAAAATGTTTTAAAATCATATCAATGGTGTATTTTAAATAGAGATCATTCTAAATTTCTATCAGATAATGAACAAAAATATCAAGTTTGGAATACATATGATTCAAATCTTGAATTTGAAGAATGTGTACCAGATGAACATTATTACATATCATACCTTTTACTAAATAAAAAAAATAATTTAGAAAAACATTATTTTGATGATTTTGGAACATATGTTGATTGGTTTAATGGAGATCCATTTGAATTTACAAATATATCTAGAAAAGAATTATTTACCTTAGTAAATTCAGATTATATGTTTTGTAGAAAAATATTGGAAAATTCTATTAGTGTACCCTTACAAAATTTCTTACAAAATTATTTTAATAAATATAATAAAAATAAATTTACATATATATATATACCTAATGTATTTACATTATATTTTGAGGAGTTGGGTAATGAAATTAATCAATTATGGGGTAGAAATGATATAGAATTATTTGATTTAGTTAATAAAAGCAAATTTAAAAATAAATCTTATTTAGAATTTTATAGAGTCCCCCCTGAAAATGTTAATAATTTTCCAAAAAATAATTTTTGTGTTGTTATAAATCCAATTAGAAGATTAATTCTAACCTATATAAACTTTGATATTAAAAATAAATTTGAAAATTTTAAAGAATCAAATTTTGAAGAATTTGTTAATAAAATTAATACAGAAATTATAGAGAAAGATTTAAATTTCTTATATCAACATAAATATTTAGTAAAGAAAAATAAATTATTTGTAGATAATATTTTACAAATAGAAGATGATACAAGAATGAATAGATTTTTTAATAATAAATTTAATGTAAATGTAAATATTAACATATCAAAGGTAAATATGTTATATGATAAATTAAATAATGAAATTAAGGAAAAGATTTATAAACTATATAAAAAAGATTTTGATTATTTAAATTATAAATTTAGAAAATTATAGTAACAAATGAATTTATCTTGAATAAAAACACCTTTTACAATTAAATTTTTTCTTGATACTAATATATCTGAATAATTTTCTAGATTTTCTATATTTTTTTTAATAACAAAAGCAGAATTTATATTATTAAAATCAATAACAGTTATTTTAATTTTTGATATATCCTTTGATATGTTTTCTGAAAAATCAATTAGGATACCTGATGTATCATTTTTAATTTTTCTAAATGTTTTTTTTCCTTTTGAAGTATTGACAACAATCTCAAAAATATAAAAATGGCCTTTAAAATTAACTAAATTAGTATTATATTGGAGGGACATTTATCTATTATATACATGTATAGATTTTAATAATTAGGTGGTGTTAAAAAGGTATTTGTATTAAAATTAGAAGTATAACAAGATGAATACAAAAAATCATTTTTATTTTGAAATTCAATATAAATATTTTCATTTTGTTCTGAA
>Ga0257126_1000208_pt1 | contig 50123 bp, 54 predicted proteins | sample SI060_120mmetaG_FD_190151 | JGI IMG/M metagenome (GOLD analysis project Ga0257126, IMG submission 190151) | Marine microbial communities from Saanich Inlet, British Columbia, Canada - SI060_120m | ecosystem: Environmental > Aquatic > Marine > Inlet | place: Canada: British Columbia | collected... | reverse complement strand
ATAAAATAAGTTTTTAAAAGAAATTTTCCTAAATTTCTAATTTGGTAATATATACTGAACATGAGAAAATAATTTTTTTGAATTTTAACGAAATAAATATTTTGGTAAAAAAGTATAAAAATAATATTTTGGTAAAAAAGTATAAAAATAATATTTTGGTAAAAAAGTATAAAAATAATATTTTGGTAAAAAAGTATAAAAATAATAAAATATATAGTTTTTAACAAAATAAAGAGTTTTTGAAATATAAAGTTAATATAATAATAAATATAATAATATGTGTATACATATTATTTAAAGATATAAAAAATATTATTCTAGGTTGTATAAATGACTGAGAATAATATCAAAAAATATTATATAAATATGGAGAGATCAATAGACAGAAACAATAATATGTTAAAATATCATAAAAATATTACTCGTATTGAAGCATATGATGGAAATTTAATACACACATATAAAAATATAATTTTACCAAAAAAAACTGTTCAGGACAAATATCAATTATGTTGTTCATTATCACATTTAAAAACAATATTTACTTCATTAAAAAATGGTGATTCGGGTGCTATTATATTTGAAGATGATGTTATAGATATATACTCACATTTATGGGAAGAATCATTAAATGATATAATAAAAAATGCACCTAATAATACAGAATGTATACAGTTATTTCCAGGAAATCCAAAAATAATTAAAGAAAATATTAAAAAAAAAGAAAAATATGTAAAATGGCATAAAAATTCTCACGGAACACTATGTTATTATATAAGTAATAAAGGTATGAAAAAACTTTTTTCCGCCTAGTTTTCTAGAATATTATATTATATAAATACTGTTGTAATTGAAATTAAAAAACAAGTAGTAACTACTACTGTATCTAAAAAATTTAATCTTTCATAATCAGAATGTTCAAATAAATCTTCTATATCACAAAAAGAGGGTATCATTACAAAATAAATATTTTTTTTTAAATATTTATTTTTAATATTTTATTTAATTAAAGTAACTATATTATTATCATTAAATATTTTACAACTTAAACTTATTTGTGGATCTCTTCTAGAAGATCCATGGGGTTTAAATACTAAATATTTGCCAAAACAAAAGTTTGTTTTTTTTATTATAGGATCTTCATCAAATAAAGATAAAATATTGTTTACATTTACTATTTTCATATCATTTTTGTCTAACTGAATTATATAATCTACAAAATATAATTCATTTGTATCATTTCTTTTTTTAATTAAATCTATTTTATTTTCTTTTATAATATTAAAAATATCTTTTTTAATTTGAATAAAATTATTATGATATTTATTAAATTTTCTTTTTTTTCCTGTATAATCTAAATATTCTTGTAAAGAATTTATTCTATTATCTTTAATCTTATTATTCCAGAATGTATTCATCGACAAACAACATAATTGTGGTGATGATCTACTTTTTTTTTTAATATCAAATCCAAAATGTTTTATTGTACCTCCATCTGATTCTATTATTAATAAAATATCGCTGGCTCTTTTGTTATCTTTCGGTTCACCATATAAATCAATATAATTTTTTATATTATTTGGTATGTTTTTACATTCTTCTTCAAAATTATTTTTTAGATTATCAACTAAAAATAAGAAATGATGTTTTGAATTGATTAAATGTTCCTTATTGATAAAATTATTAATTTTACCAAAATTATTTTTAAACCAGTCATAACCTTTTTTTTCATTTTGTAATCCTGACAGTCTTCCTAACCTACCCGCACATATTCTTGTCTGAGACATTATAATATTTATATTCTATATTTTATTTAAATCAATTTTTAAAAATTGATTAAAAAAAATATTATTAATAATTATAAATTAAAATGGAAAAACTAAAAGGGTTATCATTATTTTCAAGTGGAGGTATTTCGGAATATTATATGAATTATACACCAGTTGATATTACAATAGCAAATGAATTAATTGAAAATAGATGTAAATTTTACAGACATCTATATCCTAATGTTAATATGATTCATGGAGATATAACAAATAAAAAAATTTATGATAAGATATTAAAAAAATCCAAGGATGAAAATATAGATTTTATTATGGCAACACCACCATGTCAAGGAATGTCTAAAGCAGGTAAAATGAAAGTATCAGATCATAGAAATATATTATTTCTATATATTTTAAAATTAATCAAAGAATTAAATCCAAAATATTGTTTAATTGAAAATGTTCCAGAATTTATAAAATTTAATTATATAGATCCAGAAACAAAAAATGAAAAAAATATAATGGAAAAAATAAAAGATACTTTATCAGATAATTATATCATAAATTTTAAGGTATTAGATGCTAAATATTTTGAAGTACCTCAATCAAGAAAAAGAGCAATCGTTTTAATATCAAGAAAAGATCAAATGGAATGGAAAATTCCTAAAAATATTTTAAATGATAATAATTTATTAACAGTTGAAAGTACAATAGGTGATTTACCAAGTCTTGAATCAGGAGAAAAATATAAATTATTTACATTTAATAAAAATATAACAAAATGGCATTATGCAAAAAAACATAACGATAACCATATTTTATGGATGAAAAATACCCCAACTGGAAAATCAGCATTTGATAATACAATTCATTATCCACAAACAAAAGATAAAATTACAGGTGAAATGAGAAAGATTAGTGGTTTTAAAACTACATATAAAAGAATGTATTGGGATAAACCTTCTCCTACAATAACTATGTCAAGTGGAAGTATATCATCTCAAAATAATGTCCATCCTGGTAGATTTAATGAAGATGCTAATACATGGTCAGATGCTAGAGTATTGTCAATATATGAAATAATTTTATTAACATCATTACCAAGCAATTTATCTATACCCGATTTTATTACTGAAAAAGAGTTGAGAGATTTATTTGGTGAATGTGTACCCTCTAAATTTATGTATAATATTATTAAAACATTAGAATAATTTTTTTATAAAAAATATAATTTAATTATATGGAATATAATAATTTTAAAAATCCAGATGCTGGATGTGATAAATATGGAAAATATAGATTAGAACTAGCTTTAGAAATTAAAAAAATATTAAATGAACTTATATATACATGGTTTATTGAAAATGGTACATTATTAGGAGCATATCGTAACAATAAGTTTATAGCACATGATGATGATTTTGATATTGCTATATTAATAACTGATATGAAAGAAATTAATATTTTATTTGATTGTATTAAAAAATTATTACCAAAAAAATATGATTTAAGATTAATTGATTCATACTCAAATAAAATAGAAGTTTTTAATCCATTATTTGGTAATTATATTTTACCTGGACCTCAATATAATAATCGAGATTATCATTATGTAACAATAGACTTACAATTTTATTTAAAAGAAAATAATGAGTATAAACAGTTATATTTTATAAATAATCAGGAATTAAATGTTAAAGATTCATATTTAATACCTACAAGATGTATTATTTTAGAAAATGAAAAATTTCCAGCACCAAATAAAATAAAAGAATTTTTAGAAAATAATTATGGGTCAATAGATCCAAAAGCTAAATATAATAAAGAAACTTGTAAATATGAAATATAAGATTTGTATTTAATATTAATTTATAATTTATAATATATATATATATGTATATGTTTAATAAAAAAATTATTTTATTTTTAATAATTACATTTTGTCTAGTAGATTTTTTTTTTTTTCAATATGTACAAAATAAAAGAGTAAAAATATACGAATCTAAAAAACAAAACTTTACTGGTATTACTAAAGAAAAAGCAATAAATATATTTGATAAATTAATAAATTTAATTTATCATAAAAGAAAAGCAGTAGAGATAAATATAGATTCAAAAAAATCTGAATTTATCCCAAAAATATATTATATTGGTAATGGAAAAACAGGTTCAACTAGTATTAAGGCCGGTTTTTATAATATAAATGTTGCACACTGGCATAGTGTTAAACATTTTGAGAAATTATATCAAACTAAATTATTAAGTAGTAATAAATATAATTTATATGATTTAATTATTTATATTGGAAATAAATATAAATTTAAACCTGTAATAATTGAGAGTGTAAGAAATGTAATTGATGTTGGAATATCAAGAATATTCCAACATATAAAATTAGATAGAGGACCTAACGATTATAAAGGGAAAAAAATAAAAAAATACAAATCTGATAATAATATTAATGGTATAATTAAAATAATAAAAAATAATATTAATGAATCATTAAGGACAATACCTTATTCATGTAAAATGTTTAAAAAATATTATAATATAGACTTAATATCAAATTTTGACAAAGACTTAAATTATTATTTTAATGATATAAATAATGTTTATTTATTAGTTTTAAAGTTTGAAGATATAAAAAATTGGGAAAAAATTATAAACAATAATTTACCTTATAAATTTGTATTAACACATCATAATAAAACGGATGATAAGTTTTATGGAATAGTAAAAAAAAATATAAAATTTACAAAAAAAGAACTTGAACCATTATTGAATTGTGACAAAATGACTTTTTTTTATACAAATGATGAAATTAACAATATTTCAAAAAAATTCATTGTAAATTAAATGTTATAAATTATATTTTAAATATATATTCTTTATTATATGAAATTAAAAGAATATATATTTAAAAGAGAAAATCCAGTAATTTTTGATAAAAAAAAAAAATTTGTATATTTTCCATCAAATAAAGTAATGCAAACAACATTAGTTAAAAATTTATTATCTGATAGATGTATTGTATTTAAAGATAATAAACAACGATGGCTTAAAACATTCAATAATACTAACTTTGATGAAATTTATAAATTCGGAATTACAAGACATCCGGTAACTAAATTTGAATCCGCATTTAATTATTTAAAAAGTAGAAATAAACATTCAAAAAAAATGGGTATAACTAATATAAAAATTAATGATTATGTAAAAAATGTAATTATGAATTATAATAATCCATTTAAATTAAACCCTCATTTTGAAAAACAATATGAAAGTTTTTATTTTAATAATGAACTTATTGTAGATGAATTATTTAAAATTGAAAGTAAAGAAGAAATTAGTAAAATGTACAAAAAATTAGGAATTAATTATGATACAAATATTTGTTTTAATAAAACAACACATTTAGAAAAATTAGATAATGAAAGTATAAAAATAATTGAAGAAATTTATAGTAATGATTTATCTTTTTATAAATAATATATTTTTATACGATTTATATTTAAAATTGTTTTGTTATTTTTTGATAATGAGTGAATTGTTTAATAAATTAAAAAATAATTTTTTTATAATGGCAGGACCAAATGTTATAGAATCTGAAGAACATGTTATGATGATGGCCGATAAACTAAAAAGTATTTTCCAACAACACAATATTACATTTATTTTTAAAACGAGTTTTGATAAAGCAAATAGATCATCTATAAATAGTTATCGTGGATTAGGAATTGAAGAAGGTTTGCGAATACTTAAAAAAGTTAAAAATAATATTAATGTACCAATTATTACAGATGTACACGAAATAAGTCAAGTACCATTAGTTGCTGAAGTAGCAGATGTAATACAAGTCCCCGCATTTTTATGTAGACAAACAGATTTATTAAAAGCTGTTGCTGAATCAGGAAAAGTAATTCATGTCAAAAAAGGACAATTTTGTTCAGCAGCAACAATGCATAAATGTAAGGAAAAAATTATAGAATTTGGAAATCCAAATGTAATCTTGTGTGAACGAGGTAATACATTTGGATATCAAGATTTAGTTGTCGATCCAAGAAATTTAATTTGGTTACGATCAAATACAAATCTTGTTAGTATGGATATAACACATTGTTTACAACAACCAGCACAAGTATTAGCAGATGGTACAGTCCAATGTGGAGGTTTGAGAGATATGATACCTTATATGGGAAAATTAGCAATTGCATTAGATGTAAATGGTATATTTATGGAAGTTCATTCTGATCCAGATAATAGTAAATGTGATGCCCCAACACAATGGCCGTTAGATAAATTAGAATGGTTATTAAATTTTCTTAATATTTAATAAAAATATTCTAATACATTTATATATATAATGGATTTTAAACAAAAATATTTAAAATATAAAAAAAAATATTTAGAATTAAAAGGTGGAGAATCTATTTCATTTCAAGATAAAACGATGGAAAAAGAAATAGAAAGGAGTAAAAATCCTCTTATTATTTATCAAACACCACCTGTACCTACACTTGTCGATTTAAAAAAAAGTGATAGTGTTCAAATATTTAAAGAGGGTAGATGGATGGTAACACAATACATTGATAAAATAATTATAAATAGAGTTGTTAGTCATTATGATTATAGTGATGATGATATTCCATTAGAAAATAAAACTATTGATTATTTAGAAGATAATGATATATTTGATATAAATCAAATTAATAAACCAAATTATACCAGAGGCGAAAAAGTAAAATTTAAAGATTTTAATGATAATTGGATAGAAACAATATATATTGATAAAGTAGAAAAACATAGAATTATAGATATCTATGATGAAAATGATGATAGTCCTTTGGAAGATAGAATGAAAGAATATGTAGATATTGATCAACTTAGACCATTAGATACTATAAATAGTTGTGATAAAATTATTTCATTATTACATGGAACACCTATTCAAAATATAATAAATATTTTAACTGAAGATGTACTAAAAATAGGAAAAGGTGAGACTTCTGGTGTTAAAACAAATGCAATTTCTACATGTCCAATTTTAAATTGCGATATAGATAAATATTATCCAATATCAAGAGCATATGGTGATGTACAAATTTTTTTAAATCCTATATTACTAGATGAACATTCTTGGAAATTAAGTGTAGAAACAGATAGTGTAGCAGGTGGCGAATATAATAAAGGAAATATAGAATATTATTTTAATGTAATATCTCCAATAAGATATCTTCTTTATAATGATCCAAAGAGACAACTAGATGAAATGAAAGTTCATCAAATTGATAAAGTAATGGGTGAATTATCATTTAGTGGTGTTACATTGAAAGATGGTATAAAAAATATAAAAAAATATATACAGTTTATTACAGTTAAAAATTTTACAGGATCAAAAGAAAAAACTACAGTTGTAGAACAAATTAGGGCAATGGGTATAAAAGTTTTTGAATATAATAAAGAGTCACTTTGGTTAGAAGATTATTTTTTTGAGTAATTATTGTATTCTTCTTTTACAGTATCCCAAAATTTTTTAGCATAATATTTATCATCTTTACTTCTTATAAATTCGTAATTACTTTCAAGTAACTTTTGATAATAATCATAATTTTTTAAAATATTATTTATAATATCTTCTAAATCACTAAAATCAGGTTTACAAGGTATATATCTTTCTTTTACATAAAGTTCAGGATCCATTTTTACATAAGATGTATCAGGTTTTATTAAAATAACTTTTGAATAAAAAGCATAACCATCCATATGTGTCCATTCTCCAAAACCCCAACAAGCAACACAAATTTTACATTTAACAAAGTTTCTATTATAAACATCACTCGGACATTTATCAGTAAAACTTTTAATATGTTTCATATTCTTAATAATATTTATTGCTTTTTTTCTATGTTCACCTATTATACCAGGTCTAATGGTATGAACACAAAATACATCATGAGTTTTATTATAGTCAGTATTATTTTTAAAAAATTTCATTTTTCTAGAGACAGGGCTACTTAAAAAATCCCATAAAACTGCTTTATATTTTTTAAATTCAATATCAGAAACATTCTCTAAAATTTTAAATTCTTTAAAATATATAGATGCGATATCTTTCTTTTTTATATTTTTATTCGAAACAGAAACTAAAGGAATATTATCTTTAATTAAACCATCAGTAATAAGTTTACCATGGTATCTTCCGCTAAATAAAATTTCATTATTATATTTATTATCATAAACTATCCTATTTTTAAAAACAGCTATAATATTATCATATTTATTAATATTTCTAACCCAAGTGATAGCAGAGTCTAATCTTTCTAAAATAATTATTGGTTTATTATATTTAAAATATATTTTTTTTTGAATATTATCAAATTCTACTGATTTAATTATTTCTATTTTACTATTTGCTTTTATTTTTTTTGGTATTTTTTTTTTGAGTGAATTAATATTTATTAATGATTTTCCACTATTAAATAAAATAATAATTAAATCACAATCTTCTATATTATTAGTAAACTCAATATCATCAATTAAATTATTTTTAATTGAACAATTTAATAGATTATAAAATCTTTTGTATTGGACAGATACATCACAATATATTTTCATTATATTTTTATTATAAAAAAATTATATATATTAAACCATACTTTCATACATCATTCTTAATCCAGTTTCTAATTTTATTTTTGGATTATAATTTAAATCTAATTTTGCTTTTTCAATATTTGCAAAAGTATAAGGTACATCGCCTTTTTGATCTTCTAGTATTTTAATTTTTGGATTTTTACCAACTACTTTTGAACAAATATCAATAAATTCATTTAATGTTACTGGTTCTGAATTACCTAAATTATAAATATTAAATTTAATTCTATCAATATTATTTATTGATCCTATTATTCCATTTACTATATCATCAATATATGTATAATCTCTATAACTTTTTCCATTACCATATTTTGTAATTTCCTCATTATTTATTATAGAATTTAAAAATTTATAAGGAGCCATATCAGGTCTTCCTCTAGGACCATAAACTGTAAAAAATCTCAATCCTATTGAATTGATTCCAAATAATTGGAAATATGTTTTAGCAAATATTTCCATAGACAATTTACTACAAGCATATGGGCTATTACATAATTTAATATTATCATTTTCACAAAATGGTACTTTTTCATTTAATCCATATACACTACTACTACTAGCATAAACTATTTTATTAATATTATTTTTTTTACATTCTTCTAAAATATGAATAAATCCTTCAATATTAACTCGTATATATTCTTTAGGATTTTCAATACTATATCTAACTCCAGCCATAGAAGCTAAATGAACTATTACTTCTGGCTTAAATTCTGAAATAATATTTGTTGTACATATATCATCTTCTTTAAATTTAAATTTTGTATACTTATTTAATATATTTAAATTATTATATTTAATTTTAGAATCATAATAATTATTCATATTATCTATACCGTAAACATCATTGTCATTCATTAATAACTTTTCAGTAGTATGTGAACCAATAAATCCACAACATCCTGTTACTAATATTTTCATTAAATAATTTTATAATTATTTAATAATATTTAAACTAATTATATATATTGGGAATAATATATAAAGCTATTTTGAATAAGTATATTAATTATGGATATATCAACATTTAATTTAGAATCTTTTGATAATAATTATGCTTTACATAATAATTTATTATCAAGTGTAAGTACACCTCGATATAGTAGTCATATACCAAGTGTATTAACAAAAGAAATAACACCCCCTGTTCGTTGTTCTAATCAAAAATCAAGTGGTCGATGTTGGCTTTTTGCTGCTGTAAATATGCTTCGTAGACCCTTAATTACTGAAAAAAAACTTCCAGATAATTTTGAATTTTCACAAAGTTATTTATTTTTTTATGATAAATTAGAAAGAATGAATTATAACTTAAATCTTATTGAAAATCTTAACAATCAAAATCGTAGATGGGATGATAGAGTAGTTCAACATATTCTAAAAGAACCGTTTGGAGATGGTGGTCAATGGGTTATGTTTACAAACATAGCAAATAAATACGGATTAGTTCCAAAAGATAGTTATCCAGAGAGTATTCATAGTAGTAATTCTGCTGGAGTTAACATGGTATTATCTAGAATGTTTAGAACTTTTGTTAAAGATTTTTATAGCAATACTACTTATAGCAGAAAAACATGTTTAGAACAAACATATAGAATACTTGTTAAATTTTTTGGTCAACCTCCAACAACATTTGTATGGAATTATAAATCTGATAATAAAGTAGAAACATTTAATGGAAGTCCACATAATTTTATGAAAGAATTTTGTAAAATTAATTTTGATGATTATGTATCACTAACCCATGATCCAAGAAATGAATACAATCGTTTATATGGAGTAGAACATTTAGGAAATGTAGAAGATGGAGATGAAGTTAAATATTTAAATATTAATGCAGATAGAATGGTTGAAATAACTAAAAAAGCAATTGATGATAATACACCTGTATGGTTTGGTAGCGATGTTGGACAATTTTTAAATTCTAAAATAGGTGTTCTTGATGAAAAACATTTTGATTATGTAGGATTTTTGGATATAAAAGATACAATGAATAAAAAAGAACGAATAAACTTTTGTGAAAGTTTAATGACTCATGCGATGGTATATGTAGGTTATAATACCGATCCATATGGTGCTATTAATTATTGGAAGATTGAAAATAGTTGGGGTACAGATGGGCCTTATTCTGGTAATCTAATTTCTAGTGATAAATGGTTTAGAGAATATACCTATCAATTAATTATTCCAAAAAAATATATTTCAGATACCGAAAAAGAAATTTGGAGTGGTGAAATAAGTAGTTCCTTTCCTATTTGGGATCCAATGGGCTCCCTTGCTTTATAAAAATTATTAATTGTTTATAATATTTCTAATTTATTATATTCCCAGGTTTTAATACAACAGACAAACATTTTAACATTAATGACATTAATGAGATTGATAGAGAAAACAATTAAAAGTTATTTACTTTAAAATTTTTGATAAATAGTATAGTTAGTTAAAATAAAAAAAAAAATATATAAATAATAACAATGAATAATATTATTTTTTGCATTGATAAAAATATAATAAATTTAACAGAATATGTAATAAAAAGTTTTTTTAAATTTAATGATGTAGAAAAATATAAAATAAACTATTTGTTATCCGATGAAGAAAAAAAAATACATTTAGAATTGGATAAAATAATAAAAAAAATTAATCCTAAAATTAATGTAGAATATAAATATTTATATATTCCTGATGATTTTAATGTATTATTAAATGATATATCAAAAAAATATAACAACAAACATGTAAAAACATTTGGAAATAAAGCAAATTGGTCTAGATTTTTTATTGAAAAACATTTTCTTAATTTAGATAGAATATTATACCTTGATTATGATATATTATTTTGTAGTAATATGGATAAAATTTTTGAAAATAATTTTAATGATCTACCACTAATGGCAGTTCCTTATTATGAAAATGCTAAATCTAGAAGAAAAAACTGGAATATTAAAAATTTATTAATAACTGGAAATATAGAGAGAGTTAACAAATGTTTAGATGAATTAAAGATTAATAATGACGAATTATTAAATCCACCATATAATTGTGGAGTAATGTTTTTAAATTTAAAAAAAATAAGAGAAATAAATTTAAATGAAAAAATAAAAGAATATTTAATAACTTATTTAAAATATGGTCGTTTTCACCGACATAGTGGTACACAATTTATTTGTAATCTTTTAATTCCAAAATATGTGCATTTAGAATCTATTTATAATGTTTTAGGAAAGAAAATGCGTAGAAACACAGTTATATTACATTTTAAAGGTTATAGCTTACCCTCAGATGATTATTTAAAAATTGTCAAAAAGATAATTTAGTTAAATAATAGAATAAAAAATGTAATTATTTTTAATGAATAATATTGTATTTTGTATTGATAACAATTTTATAGGTTTAACAAAATTTGTTTTTTCAACATTCTGTAAATATCATGATGTTAAAAAATATAAAATTTATTTAATATTATATGATGAAACGAAAACTTGTCATATAATAATAAATAAAAAAATAATGTTAATTAATTCTGATATAAATGTAGAATATATATATTTTGATTTACCTTTAGAATTTAATAAATTACATGATAAAATATCTGAAAAATATAGAGAACAAAGTTTAGCTGTATTTGGAAATAAATCTAATTGGACAAGATTCTTTATTTCAGAGATTTTAAAAGATTTAGATGATGTTTTATACTTGGATTATGATATTTTATTTAGAGGAAATATTGATAAATTATTTGAATTAGAATTTGAAAACAATATGTTAATGGCTGTGCCTTATAAATTAAATTCTCCACCTAAAAGAAGAAAATGGAAAATTAATAAGCTTTTTAGATCAGAAATTGATAATGAACTATCTAAATTAGCGATAGAAAAACTAAATTTAGATCTAGAAAAAATAAAAAATAATAATTGTTATAATTGCGGTGTCATGTACTTAAATTTAAAATTAATTAGAGAATTTAATATTACAAATAAAATAGAAAATTATTTTAAATTTTACTTGGAACATGGAAGATTTCACCGACATAGTGGTACACAAAATATTAATAATTTTTATATACCGCAGTATAAACATTTAGAAGGCAAGTATAATGATACAAGAATTGCTATATCCAATTCAATCATACTACATTTTAAAGGAATTTCACATTTAAGAAAAGATACACGATTTTTAAATTTTTTCAAGAATATTATGAATAGTTGAATCTATTTTTATTCTCTTATCTTTTGTAATCAAATTTTTAAAATATATCATCTCAAAATCAGAATTGTGAATTTTTGATGTTCTACTCTTACAAAATTCATCATCTTTTTTATTTTTATATGATTCATGAAAACCATCTCTATCAAAGGTTATTCCTGTTATATATATTTCTTGAAAATCAAATTTTAATAAATATTTTAGGGATGCCATAAAAATTTTAGGATCATAACCATTTAAATCATTTTTAATATTATTTAATATAGTACTATCTTCTGGATATACTAGTGGAATAGTAATATCTTTAAAATCTTTTTTGAAATTTTTAACAAATCTATCAAAATGTTTTACCCTTGGGTATGGAAATAATATAAAATCTAAATTATTATTATAAACTTTACAACTATTTGAATTAAAATTATTTTGAAAATAATTATGTTTACCACATTTTACTTTAAGATGACTAATCAAAACATTTGTTTTTTTACCTATATAATCATGATGTTCTTGTAAAACAGGAAAAGATTTTTTTATTCTAAAAACAACATCATAATTATCAATATTACTACCATTTTTAATATCATATACATAATTAGCAGGTCCTACTATAACAATTCTTTTATTTTGTAAATATTGTGCTAATTTTTTTTCCATAACATTTTCTTTAATTTTATTTTCAACTTTTTGTTCAAGCCTTTCTTTTTCAAGTCTTTCTTTTTCAAGTCTTTCTTTTTCAAGTCTTTCTTTTTCAAGTCTTTCTTTTTCAAGTCTTTCTTTTTCAAGTCTTTCTTTTTCAAGTCTTTCTTTTTCTTTTTTTCTAATTTTTAATTTTTTTTTTTTACGAATTTCTTTTTTATTTGGTTTTTTAACTACTAAATTATTATTTGAATTTAATTTATCCAAAATTAATTCTGCAAGTTTACCGTCTTTTATTTCCTGAAAAGACCAAATCTGTCTTGAGAATTCATTAAAAAAATCAGTCCTATTTGGCATTAAAGGACTCTCTATTTTTGAAAAATCTGTATTAGAAATATTGTAAGTTATTGTATCTTTTGATGTACAAAAAACAGGAATTCCATTTAATATACTAATGACACATGCTGAAGTTGAGTATACAACACATGCCCATGCATTCTTTAATTCTTTAAGTAATTCGCTTTTATGCGTATTACTTATCTTTAAATTACCATATGTATCTTCTATTTTATATTCATTATTTTTATGAGAAAAATGAATTAGATTTTTTGTTTGTTTTATAATTTTAAAATCACATTTAAACCTAATTCTTATTTCTCTTTCACAATTTACAGACCTAATTTCTTTTATTTTTTCATTAACCCAGTCATATAAATCTACATTTTGCATGGAATAACCGCAAAATTTACATGAATTTAATACAAATAAAATATGTTTTCCTTCTTTTCTCCAAGGACTTACTTTTAAACCGGTTTTAGATAATATATCATCCCATCTACTATTATCCTTAACATATGAAGAATCTTTGTGAAAAGGATAATTAAAACAAACTCTAACATATCTATTTTCTAATTTATCATTTTTTAAATATCTTGCTAAAGGATTAGCTTCAAATAAAATTAAATTTGAGTTTTTATATTTTGAAACAATATCATACCTATACTTCCACATAGAATTTTTATCTCTATAGTATTCATTAAAATAACTCAACATTACAATATTTTTTGTATTTATATGTTCATCATTTTCAATAACATCACAATTCATATTTAATTTTTTTAAAGACTCATATAAAAATATCATAGGTATATGTTTTGGTGATTTTTCTTTAGAATTTATAAAAAAATTTTTATTAAATTTAAAACCACATGATTTAATAACAAATAAAAAATCCATTTGATATAAATATTTATATATTTGTAAATAACTTTTAACGAGTTTATAGATTAATAATAAATTATTTAAAATATTAATGAATAATTTAATTTTTTGTTTTGATATAAATTATGAAAAATTTTTAAAAAATATATTAATAACATTTAAAAAATATCATAATATAAAAAAATATAAATTTCATTTTATTATAACATGTGATAAAAATGAATATAATAATCTATTAAAAACAATCACTCATACAATAACAACAATTGATGAATGTTTTGATTTTAATTCTTATCTATTTGAACCACCAGATGAATTAATTAAATCTATTGATAGATATAATAATTTATTATTTAAAACCAAAGATAATGAATCTACTGTTTTTTTAAATTATGCTAATTGGAGTAGATTTTATATAAACGATTTAATACCCGAAATTGATATTGGATTATATCTAGATATGGATATTTTATTTTTAGGAAATATAGATGAAATATTTGAAATATCTTTAATTGATTGTCCATTATGTGTTTTTAAAAAAATAAATAAAAGTATTTTTTATCTAACTTATCGTCCGAGTTGTAAAAACAATGTAGATAATATTAAATCATTTGAAGAATTTCATAAAATAAACCCAAATAAATCAAAAAAAGATTATACCAATTTTTTAAATCGTATTAAAAATAATAAAATAATTTTTGATGAACTAAATATTAATATTGATGATTTAAAAAATAATTTAGCATACAATTGCGGTGTATTACTTTTTAATTTTAAAATACTAAAACAACTGGATATTAAAAAAAAAATATTAAAATTAATAAATTTAATGTGTGACCAAAATAATATATTATTTAGAACAGGTACTGAAAAAACAATGAATCTATTAATTCCAAATAATAAAACATTTGATAATAAATATAATTATATTTTAAAGAAAAAAGAAAAAATAAATAAAAGTAATATTAAAATTTTACATTTTAAAGGAGTAAAAAATTTAGAAAGTAATAAAACATATTTAAATTTGCTTAAAAATCTAAACGAATAAAAATAAATTATATTTATAAGTATAAATATAATGTATAAAAATAAACATAAATTAAAAGAACTAAAAGAAAATAATAGAGAATTATATAATAGAATAAAACAATCATATAGAAAAAAAAATGTAGAAAGAGAAGAAATTTATAAAAAGAATCAAAACATTATTGTTTATGTTGGTTTTGACAGCACTAATTACGGACAAGAATTAGCTTATGAGGTTTGTAAAAGATCAATTAAAAAATATAATAATTTTGTAAATGTAATTCCATTAAAAAAAAAAGAATTAGAAAACAAAAAAATTTTTAATAGAAAAGATAATACAGGATCAACAGAATTTACATATACTAGATTTCTTGTTCCTCATTTACAAAAATATAAAGGTTGGGCTTTATTTTGTGATAGTGATTTTTTATGGTTTTATGATATTGAAAAATTATTTAAAGAGCACAATGATGAAAAATATGCTGTTTATTGTGTTAAACACAAATACGAAAACTGTAATGATTCATTTAAAATGGACGGAAGAAAACAAGAATGGTATCCTAGAAAAAACTGGTCAAGTCTAATGTTATTTAATTGTAGTCATCCCAGCATAAAAAATTTAAATTTAGAAAATATTAATAACCAAATACCTAAATGGTTACATAGAATGGAATGGTGTAAAGATGAAGAAATTGGTGAATTAGATAAAAGTTTTAATTATCTTGTCAACTATTATGATGATGATAATTTTAAAGCATTACATTTTACTGATGGTGGACCTTGGCATGAAAAATACAGAAATGTAGATTATGGAAATTTATGGATTAATTATTTAACTGACAATGAAAAATCAGAATTGTTTAAAGATGAAATAGCTAATAAAGAAATGGAAAATAATTGTGTAGAAAAAAGCAAAAATGTTTCAATAAATGATTCTAAAATTTTATGTGTTACAACATTCAATCAAAAACTATATGAAGAATATGCAAAAAGATTTATTGATACCTATAATATGGATTTTGATTTGGTGATTTATAGTGAGGATGATTTATCTTTTTTAAATAATGATAAAATATCAACTGTTAATTTTAATAATGATGTACCTGATATTATTAAATTCATAGAAACAAATAAAGAAAAAAATTTAAAAACATCTAAAAAAGGTTTCAGATGGGATGCTGTGCGATTTTGTTATAAAATATATGCAGTAACACATTGTGCTTTAAATAATTTAGAAAAATATGATTACTTAATATGGTTAGATGCTGATATAATATTTAAAGAAGAATTGGATAAAAAAACACTATTGGAGTTATTTATAAGAAATAATAATATGATAAGTTATTTAGGAAGAAAAAATTATCATAGTGATTGTGGATTTTTAATATTTGATTTAAATCATAAATATACTAATGAATATATGTCTAAAGTAAAACATCTTTATGACTCGAATGAAATTTATAATTTAAAAGAATATCATGATTCTTATATTTGGGATTATGTAAGAATTATATTTGAAAATAAATATGGTATTAAAAATTTTAATTTAGGATATGAATATTCAAATAATAAATCTTATAACCATATTCTTTTAAAAACCCCTTTATTTAATTACATAGATCATCTAAAAGGAGAAATAAGAAAAAAAATCGGTACATCTAAATTATCAGAATTTCAAAAATATTTAAATCAAAAAAGAGAAGGATTAATCTAGATCTCTAACATCAATTATACTTTTTAAAATATTATTCTCTATTATAGGAATAAATTTATATTTTTTAAATTTATTTTTATCTATTTCATTTATAAATATATTTTCATTTTCTATAAAGTAAAAATTTGTATTTAAATCTTTTAGTAAAATATTAGTAATTTTATTTTTTTTTAAAATTAATCTTCTTATATCACCATCTGATAATAAACCAATTAATTGTTCTTTATTATTAATAATAAATATACAACCAATCTTATATTTTGTCATTTCTAATAATATATCAGTTATAAATACTTCTTCATTAAAAATTAGTTTAGGAAAGTTATCAATTCTTATGTCTTTTATTTTTTTTAATTTTGTACCAATATTTCCAGCAGGATGATAAGTCTTATATTTATCTATTTGTAATTGTTTTTTTATTATTAATTTTTGTATTAGAATATTTGTAAAGATAACATTAATCATTAGACTATTTGATGGAATATAATTAATATTATTGTCATTTATTAATTCATTATTTAAAGGTAATGTAATATTAACATCTACAAATTTACTTAATCTATTTGAATGTGAACAGGATACTAAAACCTTTTTACAATTAAAATTATTAATTATATCTAATATTTCTTTTGTATTTCCACTCTTTGTAAAAAATATGATGATATCTTTATCATCTATAACTCCTATGTCTCCATGTAAACAATTTGTTAAATTTATATTAAATGATTTAATACCAATTGATTTTAATAAATTAGATGATAATAATGCTATATTTTCTGATTTACCAATACCTGATGTATATAAATTTCCTTTTAAATTATGAATTATATTAACCAAATTATCTATATTTGGAAAATTATTTAATTGATAATTAACTTCATTTTTAATTTGGTTGACTAAATTATTTTTTTCAGAATTATTTAATATATATTCAATGAATTCTCTTACACAACCATTCCCACCTTTTTTGCTACAAACATAATTTACAATATTTTTACAATCGTCTATTGCATCATTTGGACAAGCAGAAATTCCAACTTTCATTAATATAGGTATATCAGGAATATCATCGCCTATATAAGCAACTTCACTAAAATTAAAACCATATTCATTCATCCATTGTTCTAATACTTTTAATTTATTTTTAGTTCTATCAGAAAATTTATCTATATTTAAATGTTTAACTATAAATTCTAAATTTGTATTATATTCTCTATTTTTACCAAAGCTAGTTATAATACCAACTTTTATATTGTTATTTTTTAATAATGATATTCCATATCCATCCTTTACATTATAAGATTTACTAATTAAATTGTTTAAAAATATTTTTCCATCTGTAAAAACTCCATCATAATCAAAACAAACAAATTTTATCATTTAAAATTCATATAATATTAATTAATAAATTAAACGAAAATAATATATATATATTTATATAATATGTTAAAAAATTTTATTAAATTTTTAGACGAAAAAGATATTATAGGTACTGCTGTTGGTTTAGTTTTAGGAACATTAATAAAAGATATTATAAAAAAAATATCTGGAGACATTATTACACCTTTAGCAAGAGGTGATATTAAACAAATTATAAAACAAGTTAAATTCAAGGAATATTTGGAAGTTATAATTAATTTTATAATGACATCATTTATATTATATCTTATGCTAAAATTAACTTAATAATTAATCCCATAATAAAAGAATACCACACAATAGATTAATACGATAATCCATAGGAGTTGTTCGACCCGTATATTTTGATAGATCTTTATCATCCATCAAAATATATTCTACCATTTTTTCAGTTAAAGAGTTACATCCGATGATTTCTCCATTGTAGAGTTCACCTTTTTTAACATGTTCCATGTCTAAAAAAGGATTTGATATATCATTAAAATTATGATTCGTTAATATAGAACCATTGCTTAATTTTGTTATTACAGTAATGTCTAACCAAAAGGACTTGTCCTCATATTGTTTTTTTTAATATGAGTAAAGTTTTTTATTTGTTCACTAATAACTGTAGTCATTTAATTATAATCTGTCTTAAAATCTTAGAATATTTCAATTTTTTTAATATCCTTGATCGTAACCTTGTCCATAACCTTGTCCGTAATCCTGACCGTAACCTTGTTCATATCCTTGTCCGTAACCTTGTCCGTAACCTTGTCCGTAACCTTGATTATAGTTTGGATATTGTTGTGGATAATTATATTGCGGCGGAGGAGGTGGGGGGTATGGTCTACCTCTTGGTACAAATGAAGAAGCACTTCTTGCCATACCAGAAAATTTATCATATCTACCTCTCATTTTATTAGCCTTTTTACCATATCTAATCATTTTGGTAATATATTTCCCAGGAACACCGATAAATGAACCAACTATAGGGATAATATTAATCCCAGAAAAGAAAGCATCTAACATTTTACCTCTCATTAATGAGAAAACAAGACCAACAGCATCTACTACAATACCAATTCCTGGAAGAATACCTACAAGATCTAAACCCATATCAATCATATCAGCTATTTTAGTCATTCCAGATGTAGTATAATCCCAACCAAAAATTTTACCTAAAAAACCACCTTCTTGATCAATGTTATTTGGTAAAATAAATTTTTGTACTGAATCTTTATTTTTAATTAAATATTTAATAACGGTAGCAACTTCCTTTTCTGATAATTTTGAATCTAAAACATCATTTATTTCTTGTGTAGTTTCTTGTAAAAAATGTTTTTTATTAATAAAACCTTCATCAACATTTTTAACAAGTGTACTAATTACATAATTAAGTTTATTCATATTTATTTGTAATTGATTTTCATCAAAATTTTGAAATTTTTCATCATTAAATTTTATAATAGAATCTAAATTATATTTTTTATAAATAACTTTTTGTTTTATACTACTTCTTAAATCTTCCAAATTATTCATATATATATATATATATATATATATAAAAATAATCTATACTTAAATATAATGGAAACAAAAATCTATAATATTGATTCAGTATTAAGAAATACAACTAAACATCCAAATTCTCATAATTTTAATTTTTATGAAACAGATACTACTGAAAAAGTAGAGCCATTTAGAGAACAAAATGTTATATCTATTAAAATATCTAGTATTGAAATACCAAATTCTATCTACTTTATAAATAATAGTACTAGAGGTAATGCTTCTTTTATTTTAGACGATGATACATATACAATAAATGATGGATCTTATTCAAGAGAAGATTTAATTACAGAAATTAATAGAGTTGTATCAGAACATTATTCTAATATAACTTTTTCTTTGGATAGTAATTCCAATAAAGTAACATTAACAAATAATTGTGGATTTACTTTGACTGCTAATTTAACTAATACAACAGAGTATCAATCAATTGGGAGCATCTTAGGATTTAACGATGCTACATTTTCTTTAGAAAACGGTAATTCAAATACAGCTTCTAATATCATGAAAAATCCACAAGAAGAATATATATTTTTGAAAATAAATGATATTGGAAATATCACTCATAAAAATAGAACATATGCTAGTAAAATAATTCTAAATTCTAATATTTATCAAACAACTAGAGATCATGGTCATCAATTTATAACGAAAGAAATAAATTTTAATCAACCTTTTGATATAAATAAGCTTGAAATAGGATTATATGACTACAATAATAATCTTATAAGTTTAAATGGAGATAACTTTTCATTTACATTAGAAATAAATAAAGTAAATAATAGTATTTTAAAAAAATATAATGAAGTTTCATTCTATGATGATAATGCTATGCAAAAAATATTACATGCCAAAATGTTAGAATTTTTTGAAAAAGAAACAAATAATAGTATTACAAATAATTTTAATAACAATATGAATACTATGCATAATCAACAAGAATTTAACTATTCTGGTAATAGAAATGATTATAATTATTAATTAAAAATAAATAAATAATTATATCATATGGATGTACCTTGTTTATATCATGATGTTTATAAAATAATATTTAGTTATATTTCTGATAATACCACATACAAAAATGCGAGGATGAGTTGTAAAATGTTTCATTCAATTTTAAAAGATTTAAAAATATTTCATAATAATCAACTTTCAAGAACAATTAAATTTAATAATTTTACTATAAATATCTACGATAGTAAAAATGTGGAAATTGGTTATCTTGATAAAATGATGGGTAAATTTACAATGAAATATAAAAATTGGAATACCAATATTGATTTTTCAAATCCTTATAGAGTTAAAGTTAGTAGAAATAATATGTATAATTATGAAATTATAGGTTATAATTTAATAGAAGATACTAAAGAAAAAAAAGTTATAAATATACCTAGATTAAATTGTATTATTTCATAAAATTATGAAAATGTCTTATTTCCAAGATACTTTTATTACTTGTTAAATTTTCAAAGCAAATAATATCTTTTCTTTGAAAATGGTTTTCTATGTATCCCATAATAAAAATATTCGTAACTTTAAAATGTACTTGAGGATTAATCCAAAGCAAGTAATGTTCATAAGGTACATTGTAGGGAAAATCATTTTTTAATAATATTATTTTTAATATGATAAATAATATCATCAATTGTTTTATCTTTTCTAAATTCAGAATATTTTTCTTCAATATATTTTGTTCTTCCAAATTTAACGCTATTTGGTGGAGGATTGTGTATATTAAATTCTGAAATAAAGCGAGAACACATTAAATATATTTATTAAATAAAATTAAAAAATCAATTTTTATCTTCAAAACAATCAAGCAATATATTTATATGATCATATTCTTTTTTAGAACATAAAATTATTTCAGTTCTTGTGTGTATTTTGTTTCTCAAATCAATTTTACTAATTTTATCTAAAATATTATTAAATGAACCATCTAAACCATATCCACCAATTAAACTAAACATATATGCGAATGGTAATGCTTCATAAATTAATCTTATTTTTCCATTTGGATTTTTTGCTGAATTTGTATATATAAAAATACCATTAGATAATAATACTCTATGACAATCAGCAACCATTGTGCCTATCCATCTTTGATTATATTTTTTACTTCTATAACAACTAATTAAAAAATTTATTTGTTTATCGTAATCATTTGACTGATTAATACTATATATATTATTATTTTGATTATCAAAATTAATATTTTGAATAAAATTAAAACAATTTTTATCATCTAAAACATACATTTGAAGTTCTGTATTTTGAGTTTCAACTAATACTACACTTGATCCAAATAAACAATATCCTGCTTTTAAAATATTTTTAAGTTTATAATTTTCATAATCAAATTCATATATACAATAAATAGTACCACAATTAATATTATATTTAACATTTGAAGAACCATCTAATGGATCAAAAGCAACTAAATAATTTGGTTCAGTAGCACTTGGTTCTTTTATAAAAACAATATTTTCAGATTCTTCTGAGATATATCCAATTATATTTAAATCAGAATTTTTTATATCATTAACCATAAAATCATTACATACCATATCACTCTTTGAAACAGAATCTCCCGAAATATTAGTAACACAAGTATTTCGATCTGAATACCAATTAAATTTTAAATAATTAGAAATATTTTTAAAAGCTTCTTGAAATAACATATAAATATTAGAGATTTTTTTTTATTATTTAAAAACTAATTGTCTAAATATTTAATGTTAAGTTTTTTATTTTTATCATGTATATTGAGTTTCTCCTCCATTTCTAATAGTCTGAATGTAACATCATTATGTGAAAATAATTGCGATAATACAACTCATTTTTATGATAATAATACAAGATGTTTTTGTGATTATGATTGTATTGAATATAATGATTGTTGTAATAATTTTGAACATTTTTGTACAACAACACCAACTACTACTTTAACAACAACACCTACTACAACTGTATCTACAACTGTATCTACAACTGTATCAACAACGGTTACTACTACTTTAACAACATCATTACCAACAACATCACCAACAACATCACCAACAACATCACCAACAACATCACCAACAACATCACCAACAACATCACCAACAACATCACCAACAACATCACCGGCAACATCACCAGCAACATCACCAACAACATCACCAGCAACATCACCAACAACATCACCAGCAACATCACCAACAACATCACCAACAACAACAACACCAACAACTAATATATTCGTACCTACTACACAAAAATCAAGAACAAATAATGACGATATATATATTACGATAGGTATTGTTTCTTTTGTATTACTTGTAATATTTTTGTGTATTTATTTTAATTCCAGTGATAATAAAATAACACCGCTACCAAATGTATGTGAAACTACAAACAATTCTTATGATAATAATTTAAACTTGTCTGATAGCGAAGAACAACCAAATTATTATAATCAACTTAAAAGAACTAGAACTTTAAGAAATGATATTTATTTACCAACACCATATAAACAAAGTTTTGAGATACAAGATGAATAAAAAAAAATGAAAATTACTTAAATAGGTAATTAATTTATAATAAAATGAGCATATGTATTCTAACAACTTGTACAAATGGTATTCATAAAACCAATGAATTTGTATCAAAAAAAAATATTCAAAAATTTGCTAGATTGATATCAGTAAATTATTTAATTGGTGATATTGTAAATAATCAATTTATAGAAAAGAAAAAAGTAAAAAACATAATAATTCCTGAGTTTATTAACTTTGATAAAAAAGCTCAAGAATTTCATGGTATATCAAATGAAAAAGCATTAACAAAAGGAATTAAAAATGATATTGTAATGAAACAACTAAAGAATGATTTACAAACAGTAAAACATATTGTATCACATAGTATTACCTTTCATATAAAAGCATTACAGGTAGAATGTTTTCGTACAGCAACATACATTGATTTTAGTAAATTTAATCTTATTGATACAATGAGTTTTAACCATGAATATTTTAACCCTAAATTAACTCAATTATGTAAAAACCTAAACATAAGTGAATCAAATAATAATCTTAAAATGGTAAAAAAAGTATTCCTAAAACTAAATCAAGCTTCTGAAAAAATTTCAGCATAAAAATCCATTTTAATATCATAATCATAATCATTATTATAATTTAAATTAGGTGTATTTATGTAATCATATATTATTGTACACATATTATAAATATAATTAAATATCATTAATTATATTTATATTTTTTTAATCAAATTTCTATTTTTTTATAACTTTAAATTCACCAGTTTTTGAATCTTTTTGTAAAGCATATTTATTTAGTATTGGATTTTTAACAATTTGTTCTTTGTCTTTTTTTATAAAATTAGCTTGTACTCTTTCAAATCTAAAACTATTAGGATCTATTTTTTTTAATTCAGTATTAATATGATTACTACAAAAAGTACGCCACTTTGCAAAACCTTCCCAATCATATTTTGTTTTAATATTACCTTGTATTTCTAATTGTCTTTCCACAGTATCATAATAATCTTTACCGCAACATTTTTCAACTGAATCATCTTTTCCACAAGGAATTGATTCTAATTTTTTTTTAACTATTAAAAAAATTATAATAATTATTAATAAAACACCAGAACTTATGTAAATAATAGTATAATTCATATATATATATATATTAATTTAGATATTTAATTTCTTCCATAAATTTCATTACTTTGATTGTTAACCTTAACAAAAGTAGTTCTTTTGGAAACTTCCTTTAAGGACACTGCTCCTACATATGTACATGTAGATCTAATCCCTCCTAAAATATCTAATATAGTATTTTCAACAGGACCTTTATATTTAACCAAAACTCTTTTTCCTTCAGATGCTCTATATTTATTAACTCCACCATTATGTTTTTCCATAGCTGTAGAAGAACTCATTCCATAAAATTCTTTATATTGTGTACCATCTTTTGTAACTAAATTACCACTTGATTCATCGTGTCCAGAAAACATACCACCTAACATTACAAAATCAGCACCTCCTCCAAATGCTTTAGAAATATCACCTGAATTAGTACAACCTCCATCACTAATAATACACCCCTTCAAACCATGTGCGGCATCCCCACATTCAATAACAGTACTTAACTGAGGATATCCAACTCCAGTTTTAATTCGAGTTGTACAAACAGATCCTCCCCCAATGCCAACTTTAACTAAATCTACTCCTGATAAAATTAATTCTTCTGTAATTTCTGCTGTAACCACATTACCAGCAATAAGAACTTTATTTGGATATCTTTCTCTAATTTTTTTAACCCTATTTAAAAAATTAGTAGTATATCCATTTGCTACATCAATACAAATAAATAAAATTCTACTATCAATAGCAAGAATACTTTCTAATTTATTGAAATCATTATCAGTAATACCAATAGATACTGTAAAATAACTAAATTCTCCTATTGTTCTAAATTTTAAAAATTCTCTCCATTCATCAATAGTATAATGTTTATGAATACATGTAATTATTTTTTTTGGAATTAGTGATTTAGCCATATCAAATGTACCAGTTGTATCCATATTAGCAACCATTATTGGAATTCCTGTCCACTCAATATTAGCATTAATAAATTTAAAAGTTCTTTCTAAAGATACTTCGGATCTTGAACTTAAATTTGATCTTTTAGGTAAAATTAATACATTTGAAAAATCTAATTTTGTGTCATTTAAAATTCTCATTAATATATTTTAATTTTAAACTTTTAAATGTTAAAGAGAGAAACATATATGTATTAATGATATTTTCTATTCTGTTTTTCATGAGTATATATTCTATGAAAAGTATTTTAGTAACACATTATTTTTCTAATACATTATTACTATTATTATTTAATATTGATATGTTAGGACTTTTAATTAATTATGATAATATATTTGGATGTTTTCTAAGATGGATAACAATAGGATGGACTGGCAATCCTTTAGAAAAAAATATAACAATGGCATTTAATGAAAATATTGATGACTTTGAATATACTATATTAATAGCTTGGTCGTTATCTTATATTATTTTCTTAGGATATTATTTTATTAATAGTAGAAAGGACATAAATAAATGGAGTTTTTTTACTTATAATTTAAAATATCTTTTGATTAATTACTTTAATCTCTATTTATACAATTTAAATATAATATTAAATGTTAATAGTTACAGATTTTGGTCTAGTTTTTTTAATCTTATTATATTGAATAGTGTAACTTTTTGGTTCCCTGGTATTTTATTTAATTTTATATATGGAGATAAATTGTACATTTATAGAAAGAAATTTAAATTTTTAATTGAAGAATACAGCCTAAAATATAAATATTTTACATTAGAATTAATTTTAGGTAAATTGTTATTGGGTGTTAATATTATATTTAGTAATTTTTATACACCGCTACAAAATTATGGAATACTTTTAATATTATGTGTGTCAATAATTATCTATTATAAATTTAATATTTTATCAAATAGAAAAAATAAAAATTATTTATTGTATTTAAATTTTTATACATTATTTGTAACTATTTTAGCAATTATAAATAAATATGTAGAAGCCGCCGAATTATCCTATGTAATATATTCATTAATAATACTAACATACATAATAATTTTAATTGTAAATATAAAAATAAAGAAAAATAATGTTTTTCAAAATAATGTTATTCAAAATAATGTAATTCAAAGTAATGAATTATTTAATATAGAAATGAGCGAACTTGATATAAATGAAATAGAACTAAATTAAAAAATGAATCAATAAAGGTAATTTATACTTAAAAAATAATTAGTAATATTTACAAATGGAATCAATAAAAGTAGATAACTTAAATAATTTGAGTAACATTATAACTAAAAATTTACCAAATGTATTTTATGAATTAACATGTGAAATAAGCAAACCACATAAATCAGGAAAACATATTTATTTAGGATTAAAAGATGATAATAATTTTATGAATGGTATAATTTGGGATTCTAATATTAATTTAAATGATGGAGATAAAATTAAAATTAAAGGTAAACTAAATTTTTATAAGAAAAGAGGCAATCTTAGTTTAATTATACAAGAGTTAGAATTATGTGAAGATAAAGGAAAATTATTTAAACAATATAAAGAAATTCAAAATTATTGTCACAAACATGGATATTTTGATATGGATCATAAATTAAAACTTCCAAATTTAATAAGAAAAATTTTGGTTTTAACAAGTTTAAATGATGGTGCTGCAGCATTTAAGGATTTTAAATATGGCATTGAGAAAAATAAATTAATATTAAACATAAGTAGTATGAATGTTGCGGTTCAAGGTGAAAATTGTCCAAAAGATATAATTGATGTTTTAAATAATGTACCAACTATTAACGATTTTGATTTAATTATTATTATGAGAGGTGGTGGTAGTTTTGAAGATTTGTTTGGTTTTTCAAATTTAGATTTAATTAAATCTGTCTATAAATGTTGTACCCCTATTTTGAGTGCAATAGGACATAATATAGATAATCCTCTATTAGATTTAGTTGCGGATATATATACTCCTACACCATCATTTGCTGCCGATTTTATATATAATACTAATATGCATTATTTCAATGATATTAAAAATATTTCAAAAAAATTTCAATCAATTTTACAAAAAGATTTAATGAATTTATTTGAAGAATTAGTTGAAAAAGAGTTAATCTTGGAAAAACAAAAAAATACAATTGAAACTTATTCTGTTATTTTTTATAATAATATTTTAAAAGATATAAATAATAATTTATTAAAGTTGGAAAAAATATCAATAAAACCCGATCATATTAATGTATACAATAATGATAATATTTTATTAAAAAATGAAGAAGATTTTAAACAACTATTAGAAAGAAACCAGCCATTCACTTTTAATTGGGGGAGTTCGATAATAAATGTATCTTCATATAAAGTTTTGTAAAAATATAATTATTAAATGGATAAAATTAATACTATGATAGAACAACTTGATAATAATATCAATATAAGAGAAAGAATTAATCTTTTAAAAAAATTAACAAAATTAATAGACAAAGAAAAATCAAATTTAAATAAATTATTAACTAGAGTTAATGATATGGATCAAAAGGTATCTAAAAAATATAAAAAAATAGAATTAGATGAGATAGAAGAAAAATTTTTTAATTCAAATGAAATTTTAGATAAGATTAAATTATTTGAAACATTTAATTATAAAGTAAAAGAATCTATGATAGAAATATTTAATAATTCAGAAGAATCTGATTTAGAATCCGAAGTAGAGTAATTATTATTATTTAAAACAATATTATTTTAATAATAATAATGAATTTCGATGAGATGTTGAATTATATATATGATAATTTAGAAGAAACTAATTTTAAAAAATTAGTAATACCTAATATTATTATAGAAACTAGTGTAAATAAAACACATTTTAAAAATATAAAAAGTATATTAAAATGTATAAAAAGATCACCTGATGATTTTATGACATTTTTAATACAAGATCAACCAAATAGTTATTGGAAAACACAATCAAAATCAGATGGTATAATCATAGAAAATAGATTAAAGAAAAATCAAGTCTGTAATATTGTACAAAGATATATTCAAACAAATGTATTATGTAAAACATGTAAATCGTATGATACAATCTTAATTAAAGATAATAAATTAAGATTAAAAAAATTGGTATGTAAATGTTGTGGATCAGAACTTATATTAAATTAATTTTATGGTGGTACTTCCATCCAATTCATATTATTAATATTGTTGTCATCATTATGATCTGGATTCATAAGTACGTTATGCTGATTTAGAAAATGATTAACATTATCAAACATGATTCCCATAACATATACAAACTCTTGATTAGCATTGTTATGAATCATGTTATTATCATCATATCGGATGGTACGATGCATCATAGTAATTCCGTTTCGTGTAATTGATCGAGTTGTAATAGTCTGAATCATGTCATTATGATGACGAATTCGGAATGTTTCGACACGAGCAATACTATTTGGTCGCTGTACACTTCGTAGGTCTCGTTCAATGTTATTATATCCAAGACCTCCTAGAATATTTTCCATCGGATCAGCAAAATTAAGAAACGGCTGATTCATAATATTAATAGCAGCGGCACCACCTCGCAGTCGAAGAACTAGATGTAGTGTGCTTTCCTTCTGAATATTGTAATCAGAAAGATTACGACCATCTTCTAGCTGCTTTCCTGCGAAAATGAGTCGCTGCTGATCAGGAGGAATTCCTTCCTTATCCTGAATCTTGCTCTTAATATTTTCAATCGAATCAGAAGACTCAACATCAAGTGTGATAGTTTTTCCAGTCAGCGTCTTAACAAAAATCTGCATTAAATAAAGTAGATAGATATATTTAATTTATTTCAATTTTTTTTGTATAAATTAAATATATCTATAGATGTCCACCCCTTAGTCGAAGGACTAGGTGAAGTGTGCTTTCTTTCTGAATGTTATAGTCAGAAAGAGTACGACCATCTTCTAGCTGTTTACCAGCAAAAATAAGTCGTTGCTGATCAGGAGGGATACCTTCCTTATCCTGAATCTTTGCTTTAACATTCTCGATGCTGTCTCCAGCTTCTACTTCAAGAGTTATAGTTTTACCAGTCAATGTCTTTACGAAAATTTGCATTATAATTGAATAATGGTTCAAGTACTATTCTCTTCAATTTTTTTATATTTTGTTAGTATATACTTTGTTTTGTACTTATAGTACTTATTAGATAGATTAATCATTTGAATATTTTCATTTGGTATATTCAAGTCAATTTTATTTGATGTATTATTACACAAATATTTAGCTAAATACCCCAAGTTTATTTCATTATCCATATAAATATCCTTAATTTTTAAATTAATTCTAGAATTAAATAGAATTAGTTTATTATTCTTGTTAGCATAATCTAAAAATATTTTATAATTTTTATTTGATAAATCCTGATTTTTAACTTTATGTAATAAATATATTAATTTTCCTATCTTATAATAATCATTTTTTTGTAAATTAATATTATTAGTATAAATATTTTGAATTTTATCATCTAATATTTTACTCCAAGCAATATAATCCTTTTCTTTTTTTAAATAATTGAAAAAAGAATGTGGATTATTGTAAATTTTTTTTATTTTATTATTTGATATATTTATATTTTTATACTTTGGTATTAAATAATTAAAATAGGAATACTTATTTTTAATATTTTTCCAAGAAATTAAATTAATTACTTTATGAACAGTAAAATATTCATGATAATGATCCTTGATAAAATTAACATTTTTGATATCCTTGAATAATTCTATATTATTAATAAATTCGCTCATAATATTAAAAATTAAGTAATTATTACATTTAAAATCATAGAAATACCTTGAAATATTATTCGATTTACTATGTAATAATAACATCATAAAATATAAATAAGTACTTTTATTTTTATAATCTATCTTTCTAAAAATTGTTTGATCAATATTATTATCAATAAAAATAGAGTCATAAAACTTATTTGAATAATATATTATTTTTAAATAAATCAAAGATATATCTTTTAGTAAATAATATTTTTTAACCGATTCAATTAATTCAATATAAAATTCATAGCAAAAATTTTTTTTTTTTACAATTTTAATAAATGTTTCTAAATTAACAATATTTTTAATTATTATATTTTGACCTATGATAAATGAGAAATTATCATCTATTTTTTCTAGATTTATATTCATTTTTCTTAGAACTAATAAATCTTCATTATTTTCTTTTTCAAAATATTTATAGATACTTAAATATTCATCACAATTTTTATACATTTTTTTTATTATATAATTTATTAATAACGATTTATTAGTTAATAATTTAATAAACAAATTGTCTTTACTTTTAATACTTTCAAAATTATTACAATAATATTCTAATTCATTATTACTTACAACTATATTATTACCAAAAATATCTGTAAATGACTTATCATTATTATATTTGACAATTATATTATGTAATTTATTAAAATAATATTTATTTTTTTTAAGTACTACATTTGTCTTTAATCTTTCATTTAAATGTTCACTAAAGGAATCATTTATTCCTAAAAAATTAATATTAATTGAATTTATATAATTAAAAATGTCTTTTATTTTTTTATTTAAAAATAATGAATTATCAGTATATAATCTATAAATAATATAATTTAATACAAAATTAATTTTATTGTAAAAGTTTATAATAAAAAAAGCAATATTTTCATATTTAGAATTTGAATTGTTATAAATATTATTTAGCAAATTATCTAAATTAATTTTACTATTTATTTCATTAATTTTTATTAAACGAAATTTTTTATCTTTTAAATATTTTTCAAGGACTGATAGAAAATCATCTTGCGATGAATCAGATAATAATTGTAATTCCATAAAATTATTACTTATTAAAAAATTACCTACTCTATGAAAATACATTGGAAAAATTACTGGTATTAGTTCCTGACAAGAATACATATTACATAAATGAATTTTAGCTAATTTAAATCCTTTATCATATGGTATAATCTTAACATAATCATTTTCAATTTCAAGGTAAAAGAACTCATCATAAAATTTATCATTTTGAATAAGAGGTAATTTGATTATCATATATATATATATATAACAATTTATGATTGACTTTTTAATACTAAATCAAAAATTTTATTTTCTAATTTTTCTTTATTTTCTCTTGCCATCTTTGATACCGATATATTAGCTGGTGATTCGTAATTAGGATCAGCAAGCATTGAATTAATACTTATCATAATTGATTCAACACCATGAGATGGATTCCATCTTTCCATAGAACTTTCATAACCATATTGATCAACACCTTCATGAAGAATCGAAATACAAACCTTTCCATTTGTATAAACATTCGGATGCCAGATGTCTTTATCAAAAGTAACTGTTGGTGGTTTTATTGGATATGTTTTTGGAAAGACAATAAATCCGCTAAACATTCCATATTCATACAACGACTCAGGTGGACCTATCATTGTAAAGTTCCATTTCATAAAATTATTTTCATCAGGACAAACTGAATAGAAATAGTTTGGATCTTTTTGATGTTGTTTATATTCAGAAACTAGTCTTTTCATAGCCATTATAAAGTATATAGATAAAGTAAAATAAAATCATTTTTTTTTCTTGGCTAATTTTATAAAGTAATTGGTAAAATAAACTACCTAAAAATTTAGGTTTTTTATTTTGTTTTAAAAGTGTTTTGAAAAAATACTACAATTGGGTAAGACATGATCTACCCAACTCGACTGTATCCTAATGATCAGTCGTATTTATGAGATTGGCGATGTTAGTCGCCACCCCCATAGGAGTAGCGAAAAACATCACTTTTTTTGGTTTTCACAAAGTTCGGATAGGGACAATCTACAGTTGTAGTGTCAACCTAACTTTACTTAGTTGTGATTACATCAGCACCTTACGGTGTCTTTGGGGGGCCGTTCCGCTTGTTCTTCTTGCCCTTGTCGGTGTGCGACTTGGTGGCCTGCTTTGTCTGTCGCTCGGATTTAGCATTAGCCTTAGACTTCTCAGCCTTAGACTTGTGCTTCTTCTCCTTGCTGTTGGCATTGCGGGCAGCCTTGCCCTCGGGAGACTTGTCGCGCTTCACCTTTGCCGCGAGCTGTGCCAGTCGTGCCTTCTCCTGAGCATCGTTCAGCTTCTTAGGGCCGACACCCTTGCTCTCGCAAGTCTTGGTCGCCTTGGCCGCCTTGATCTTTGCCATCAGGTCGTCGGCTTCGTCCTCAGCCTCGGGCTCGGACTCGGAACCATCCTCCTCGGCTGCCGCGACGGTCTCGGGGACCTTTCGTGGCGGCTGGCTGGCGATGGTGTTCCAGGCAAGCTTCTGGGGCTTAGCCTTGGAGGCCTTTCCAAGAGCAGGGAACTCCTCAGGCTCAGGCTCAGGCTCAGGCTCGGGCTCAGGCTCGGTCTCGGTCTCAGACTCGGTCTCAGACTCGGTAACCTGTCCTGCGACCAGCTGGGCGACCTGTGCCTGAAGGCGGGCAATGAGAGCTGTCTGGTCCTCGACCTCATCGACCTCAGGCTCGGGATCAGGCTTGCTAGCTTCCTCAGCCTTGCGAACTGCCTTGGCCTCACGACGCTTGCGGTTTCGCTTGGCTGCCTTCGACTCCGACTGCTTCTCCTGCTTGGCCTCCTTGACGGGAGGCTTTGCGGGTGTCGCAGTGGAGTCGACCTCATCGGGTTCCGACTCCTCACCACACGAGGTGGCAAGGGCGGCGAAACCGTTGGAGTCTGGCTTGGAAGCTGCAGCGACCGGAGTCGCTACAGTGCCAGCCTTGGGACCGTCAGTGACCTTGGTCCACTCGCCAGTCTTCTGCTTCGACTTCGCCTTCAGGTTTGGCTTTGCGGCATCCTCTTCACGCTTGGCCTTGCGAGCCTCGCGAAATTGAGTCACCGAAACCATCTTGGCTGCCCAAGCCTCGGCAATGACTGCCTCAGCTTCTGCGGTCTGTCCCATGATGACAACATGGTTGTCATCGTCGGGACCCGCATAGACAAGGTTACCCTCGTCCAGGTGCCAGTGGGCATACTGCACATCCTTGGTGCGGATCGAAGTTCCGCAGCGCCCAATGTGGGCAAGGAAGCAGGTTGCCTCACTGAAAGCCTGAGAGATGGTATCACCTGCATCGTCCGGAATAGGAATCAGGACAGCCTGTCCCATCCCCCATACCCGAAGAGCAATTCCGTACTTGGCAATCCCATCATCGTCAGTTGTGACGAGGGTGACAGTCGTTGTCATCATTGCTATATCGGGAAGGGTGAAGATCTCCGATCCGTCAGAATGGAGAACCATCCCTGGACCTTCAGCCGTCGCCGGCTTGCCGTTGGAGATGTACCCATCTTTGATCGCCTTTGCCTTGGCCTCATCAAAGGTGGTGACATCCGCAATCGGGATAGTGATCCGAGTCTGCTTGCCTCCGACGAGTTGGACAGAGTTCACGAAGAACTCCTGACCCTTCTTGCCGTGGACCCTGCGGGATCCGACATGAGCCATCGTGAGCGGTCCCGAGAAAGCATCCACCATATCCTTAGAGAGGTGAACGTTCGGAACGGGGATCTTGCTCTTGCCGATGTTTGCAGGGTAAACTGCGAACTGGGCATGTGTGACACGACCACCAGGCTCCGCACCAAAGGTGCGGAAGGCCATGGTAGGACCATCACGTTTAGCACCACCCTGTGGGCGACGCTTGTTGGTGCCGCCCTGTGGGCGACGCTTGTTGGTACCGCCTGTGGCGGAACCCTTGGTTTGTGTACTTGACTTGGTAAAAGTGCTAGGAGCTCATTGAGCTAGTGGTTGAGGTCAGGCTGCGTTTCCTGATCCTCGACGGGGTGACCACTGAAGGTCGGTCAGCTGTTTTAGGTCGCATTTCTGCTTCCCCTCGAAAATGTATACTACCACCCAATCCTGTCCCCGAATAAGTTACGGATAGACAGGCACGTTCTGACAACGCAATCCCTATACAGGGAGGTGGCCCTCGGCTTTTGGCCTTGGGGAATTAACTAGTTGCATAATCTAACTCAGTCACCTGAGAAAGAGTTTCCGGTTCTAAGGCCTGGGGCCAATGAAACCTTCGCTATACATTCGTCGAGCTTTGGTCCTTCTCAACTCTTGCGAGTCAAGTTAGGAAACCGATCTGAAAAGGTCATTCCTTCAGAGAATCGAAACACATGAGAATTTGTGGCAAGCCACAGATCGCTTTGCGGGCGATCATTCTCAATCGAAGTCCCAGCAGTGAATCCTCAAATGTGCCTTGCTTGCCAGCAAGACCTCGGACTTGGTATCACCCACACAACAAAAGTCATGTGTGTGTCACTACATTTCATGTGAGTCTATCTCAAGAGGCTGTGGAGATTCGTCCAGAGCCCTAAAAATTTACTGATCTAATCGGTCGCACCGGTGGTGCCCTGGTTGGTTTATTTGCCTCGGAGTTACATCCTACACAACAGTTACCCAACCATGTCCCCAAAGGGACAACTGTCCCTTTGAGCTTGTCCGGAAGGACAAAGCCCCCCATGACGTGACACCCCTGTTTGGTGCCTTCCCGCTAGTCTTAATTTTTTATGGCACATTTTGACAATTATTTTTTCAATTTTTTTTAATAATTAATATATCTCTATTCTGGTTTAGAATACAAAAAATAACTTGATATAAAAGTCAAGAAATACTATAACTACTATTATGAATGGATAAAGAAAAGAGGTAAAATAAACTACCTAAAAATTTAGGTTTTTTATTTTTTTTTAATTGTTGGTAAACTACTACAATTGGGTGAGACATGGTCCACCCAACTCGACTGGATCCTATTATCAGTCGTATTTGGTAAGTGGCGATGAAATTCGCCACTCACACAGGAGTAGCGGAAATCCATCAAATGGGATGTCTTTAACAAAACAGTTCCACCCGGCGGTTAACATTGATCATGATACTATTAGACCAGTCGCGTATTTCGGTATCGCAACTGGAGAATCGCTTCATGATCTTGTCTGGGTGAAGGTCTTGAGAAAGGTAGCGGCGAAGTGTCCGTGCTTCCTTACAAGACAAGTTGCCGTGGCGAACAAGTCTTGTGTAGTCCATCATGCTCGTTTCAACAAAATCGACAAAGTCAATCTCGTTATAGAACAAACATGATTCTGGTTCCGGCTCGGGCTCGGGCTCGGGTTCCTTACAAGACAAGTTGCCGTGACGAACAAGTCTTGTGTAGTCCATCATGCTCGTTTCAACAAAATCGACAAAGTCAATCTCGTTATAGAACAAACTTGATTCTGGTTCCGACTCGGGTTCCGGCTCGGGCTCGGGTTCCTTACAAGACAAGTTGCCGTGGCGAACAAGTCTTGTGTAGTCCATCATGCTCGTTTCAACAAAATCGACAAAGTCAATCTCGTTATAGAACAAACTTGATTCTGGTTCCGGCTCGGGTTCCTGTTCCGACTCGGGTTCCGGTTCCGACTCGGGTTCCGGTTCCGACTCGAGTTCCGGTTCCGACTCGAGTTCCGGTTCCGGCTCGGGTTCCGGTTCCGACTCGAGTTCCGGTTCGTGCGGATATGGTGGCGGGGACGGCTGTGTCGGAGAGGCGGGTCCAGTTTCACAGAAAGCAGATGGCGGCACACCGTTCATCGTACTGGTAGTCCGATAAATGAGTGCGATGACGAGAGCCGACATCCAGATCGACGATAGCGAGATCTTGCGATTTGACTTCCTGAGGCCGGGCACATCAATGGGTTCAATGTTTTCAAAGTTTATGTATTGATTGGAAAAAGAAGCTCTAGGAGCTAGGGGTTGAGGCCAGGTTGCGGTTCCTGATCCTCGACGGTTGCCCTTTGCGGGCTAGTCAGCTGTTTGGGTTGCATCTCTGCTTCCCTTCCCAGACTTGAATCATATCTATCGCTAATCCGTCAACTTTCGGTAAGAACCTATAGCCAACGAATCCCTTCTGACTGTCTTTCGACAAGGGCGACACTAACCTGTTTTCAGGCTTGGCAGTGAAGTAGATTGCTAGTAATCGTGTTACCACGAGCCAGCGGATTCAAAGTCCCAGAACGGTCCTTCTCAACTTTTGCAAGTCAAGTTAGGAAACCGATCAGATATAGTCAATCTTTCAGGTTTTAAGCACCGGGGTCATAAGTATAAGCAAAGCTTTAAGCAACGCTCGAAGCAAAGCTTATACTTATGCCTAAGCTGTCAGCATAACAGCATATCCGTTAAATCTATCCAAGAGTTACCTCATAACGTTCCTATTTGCTAAAATGGAACTGGGCAGGGTATTATCCCCTTCACTCAAGGCTCAAAATGCTCTCTACACAAGAGGTGGTGGAGATTCGTCCAGCACCCTAAATATCATATTTCATTTCAGTCGCACCACATAGGTGCCCTTCGATAAATTAAAATTTATGGCACATATTGGTATTAAATATTTCAATTTTTTCTTACAATATATTTATAATATGTAAATAATACTAATGTCTTGTGTATTATGATAAAAAAAAAGTTTCTTTTTAACTCTAAAAATTTAGCATTAAAAAGAAAAGTTGTGTGTGTGTGAAAGATTAGAAAGAGTTAATGAGGGAGGCCACTCCCATCTTAATCGCTAGACCAAGAGTACCCAATACGACAGTGAACACCTAGACATCCGTTTAGAGGCCAAGAGCACTCGAGACCTAGCGGTTGCAAGAAAGGCTGTGCCTCCCCGTTAACCACCAGTGTCTCGTAGTGTCTCGAACAATACGAATGAAACTGCCTGTGGCAGCCCGCATGTGGCGGTAGGCAAACAAAGTCATAGTGAGAGTCTTTTACTCAATTGTCACCCTCTACCTCCGAAGAGTCCCCAGAAAACTGTGGTAAAAGAGTTTATCGCACCGATTCAAATAATCCTCCGTAGAGAACACCCTCATCGCATCAAAATGAATTGAAGTTAACATACTAGACCTTGTGTCAATAGTTTAAAATTATAAGGAGCATAATAGCAATAAATATTTCAATTTTTTTTATATTTAATGGCATAGTCACTTACTACTTGTTCCATAAAATAAATACCATTCCAAAATACAAGTAAAGACACTAACCAACTAATAATATATGTTAAAAGGTCAAATTCTCTTTTATTATTCTGAAGTAAAATTAAGGTTGAAGTAGCTATACATCCAGGACACCTTATCCATAAATTAATAAGTCTATTATAATACTTTTCAGTATGTTTTTCTAACATATCATTTCTTACTAAAAATAATAATAAGTAATCAATACAACCAGGTAATCCAGTTAAAAAGAATAACCCATGACCTAAAAGATAACCACCTTCTAATACTATACTAAGTGGCATAACAACAAATATCATTAATATATGATGTAACCAATCATCAAATCTTAATTTATTATAATACCAAATAATATGATACAGATGTAATCCTATAATTGAATTACATGTTGATAGTATATGAAGTCCTTCTTGATAAGGATAATAATAAGACATTAAAAGCTCTGGTAATGTTGTGTATATAACAAACAAATTAATAAAAAAATGTATTAAGTAGTAATTACCTTTAAATCCAAAAAAATTTAAAAAGTAATCTAATACACAAAAAATTGTCATACTAGATAGTAATATCATTAATATAAATTGATAAAATTATTTTAAATTGATATTATTTTCTGAATATTAATATAATGAAAAAAACTTGGTATGATAAAACATTAGAATTAATAACTAGAAAAACCAATAAAAAATTTCAAATTTATAAAGATCTATACAATAGAAATGATGTGTGTGATAAAATGGAAAAATGTATAAAAAAATATCTTGATAAAAATCTTCTTTCTGGTAAAAAATTAAACATGGATAAATTAAAGAGTGAGATTAAAAAAGAATTAAAAAAAGAATTCTCCAAGTCATTATCAGGTGTGAATATTTCTGAAGAAGAAAAAAGAGAATTAAGTGCAAATCTAAAACGATATTTTGAAAATGAAATTCAACAAAGAATTGATAGTAATCAAGCTGATGTAATTAGAAAAGTAGAAAGTAGTCCATCTTTAATAGCTAAATTAAATGCTAATACTAAAAAATTCTTACAGGGAATGAAGGACATGGGTGATTTTAAAACTGTTGATGAAGCAGAAATTATAAGAAAATTAGAAAGTAGCTCGTCGTTAATTTCAAAACTAAATGCTAATACTAAAAAATTCTTAAAAGATAATGAAACAGATATAGTAAGAAAAGTAGAAAGTAGTCCATCTTTAATAGCTAAATTAGATGCTAATACTAAAAAATTCTTACAGGAAATGAAGGACATGGGTGATTTTAAAACTGTTGATGAAGCAGAAATTATAAGAAAATTAGAAAGTAGCCCGTCGTTAATTTCAAAACTAAATGATAATACTAAAAAATTCTTAAAAGATAATGAAACAGATATAGTAAGAAAAGTAGAAAGTAGTCCATCTTTAATAGCTAAATTAGATGCTAATACTAAAAAATTCTTACAGGAAATGAAGGACATGGGTGATTTTAAAACTGTTGATGAAGCAGAAATTATAAGAAAATTAGAAAGTAGCCCGTCGTTAATTTCAAAACTAAATGATAATACTAAAAAATTCTTAAAAGATAATGAAACAGATATAGTAAGAAAAGTAGAAAGTAGTCCATCTTTAATAGCTAAATTAGATGCTAATACTAAAAAATTCTTACAGGGAATGAAGGACATGGGTGATTTTAAAACTGTTGATGAAGCAGAAATTATAAGAAAATTAGAAAGTAGCTCGTCATTAATTAGAAAACTAAATTATAATACTAAAAAATTTATAGATGAAAGATTAGCAGAAATGAAAGGCAAACAATCTTGGGGTGAATGGGTGGGGATGTCATCGCAAAAACCAGCAAACGAAGAAGAAATCGTAAGAAAAGTTTTAGATAATATTAATAGCGGAGATACATTTGTAGACAAATTAAAAAGAAATAGTGATTTTATGAGTAAAATAAAAGGTAAAGATGGTAAAGATGGTAAAGATGGTAAAGATGGTAAAGATGGTAAAGATGCTGTTGTAAATCAATCAGAATTAATAAAAGAGTTACAACTAAATCAAGAATTTATTACTGATATTAAAGGTAAAGATGGTGTTGTAGATGAAACAAAATTAAGTAAAAATGTTTTAGATACTATTTTAAGAGGGAATACTCTTACTAAAAAATTAAAAGAAGATAGATCATTTATGAATGAAATTAAAGCTGATTCAGTAGATATAGATGTTGATGGTATTGTAAGAAATTTAGAATCTAAAACTACAGAAATGATAGATAGAAGATATAATACATTACAAACAGATTTAAAAAAAGAAACATTTGAAATGGTTGATTCTAAAGTTGCTAGTATAAGTGCTGATGTTTTAGAAAAAGCTAAAGAATTATTAGACGGAGAAACACCTGATGTAAATTTTGATGAAATAGAAACTTTAATAAATACTAAAAATGTTGAATTATTTCAAAAAATTACAAAAACAAATGAACAGTTAAATAAAAAACTTGAAGAACAAGAAAGTTTGATTGAAAAATTAGTAAAAACAATTGATGAAAAAGATATCTATTTTGAAAATTTAATAAATACTAAAATAGAAAAAGTCCAAAAAGAACAATTAAGTAATTCAGATAGTATAACAACTAGTGTTGAAGAACTGAAATCTAAGGTAGAAACAAATCAAACAAAGATCAATAAAACAGTAAATGATTTTAAAACAAAATATGAACAAGAAAGAGAAAAAGTAGATGGATTAATACAAGAGTTATTAAGTAAGATAGAGGAACAAAAGAGAAATATTCAATTAAAAGAATCTTCTCAACTTACAAAAGCAGAAATTAAAGAACTTAAAGCATTTATGGTCTTGAGTGATGATCAATTAGAATCTATCTCACGAAGAATAGAAAATTTCGAAAGAGAGGCTAATAAAAACATACTAGGTAATAAAGTAAAATTAGATGAAAATGTAGACACAATACAAGATCTTGAATATCAATATAAAGAATTAGTTGAAAGATTACAAGATTTTAGTGGATTAGTAAGTAAAAAAATAAAATCTTTAGAGGATACAGTTAATAGATAAATTACCAAACTTTAGTTCTATCTTCTTCTCTTAAATATTTTTTGTCAGTTGATGTAATTTGAATAATTTCGTAAAACTCTGGAACATTTAATAAAATATTATTAACTCTAAATTCTGGAGGAGAATGAGGATCAGTAGATAATCTTACTAACATTGATTCATTTGTATATTTACATTTCCAAATATTACAATAATATTTGAAAAAGTTAAATAATTCTTTATTTCTTTCATCTTCAGTAAGATTTCTTTGATCAAGATATTCTTTAAAAGCACTTAGTGATATCGTAACACCTCCGAGATCTGCTAAGTTTTCACCTAATGTAAGTTTACCATTAACATTCCTTCCCAAAATTTTAGAATTATTAAATTGTTCAATTAAATTTATAGTCCTATCATTAAATCTTTGTTCATCACTTTTCGTCCACCAATTAACTAAATTTCCTTTACTATCAAACTTTCTACCTTCATCATCAAAACCATGAGTCATTTCATGACCTATAACACACCCAATACCTCCATAACTCATTGTCATATTATCTTTATCAAAAAATGGTGGTTGTAAAATTCCCGCAGGAAATACAATTTCATTATTTGATGGCGAATAATAAGCATTAACATCATGTGGATTCATAAACCAAATATTTGGATCAATAGGTTTATATAATTGTGTAAGGGAATAATCATACTCAAATTTTTTACAATTTAAAATATTTCTAAGATAAGAATTAGTTTCTAATATTTCAAGATCACCATATTCTCTCCATACTTTTGGATATCCAATTTTAAGTTCCATAGAATCTAATTTATTTATTGCTTTTAATTTTGTAGAATCTTCCATCCAATTATTGGTTTGAATCATAGTTCTAAAATGACTTTTTAAACTTTGTACCATTAAATTACATGTATCATATGATTCCTGAGTAAAATATTTATTAACAAACATTTTACTTAAAATCATACCAACATTATTTTCTACTTTCATAATTGCTCTTTTCCATAAAGGTTTCATTTGTTTTACACCTTGTAATGTTGTACCATAAAAATCAAAAATTTCTTTTTCTAAATCAGGATGACTGTACTTTCCAAGATTTACAACAACAATCCATTTATAATATTGTTTTAATAATTCTAAATTAGATTCATTATAAAATTTAAGATAATTCTTTAAAAATTTTGGATTAGATATATTAACTACTTGTGGTACAATTTTATTACCAAAAAATAAATTTAATCCCAATTGTGGATATAATTTTTGTACAGCTTCAAAATTCATTTCATTATTCATTAAATTAGGATCTCTTTTTTCAACATTAGAATATTCAAATTCTGCCAAGTTTTCTTCAATTTTATAAATGTAATTCATGTTAATACCAACATTATTAGTTAATAAAGAATTAACGGTATTAATATATCTCACTAAAAAATTCTTATATCCTGATCTAGCTTTAACCTTATCTTCAGCATTACTAAAATAATATTCTTTATCTGGTAAGCCAAGTCCTCCTGTAGATACATGTAAGATATTTTTTGAAGAATCATTTAAACTATTATAAACTTCTGTTGAAATAGGAATATCTAATGAAAATTCATTTAAATAATAAACTAATTTTAATAATTCATCTTTTGTAGTAGCATTATTTATTGTATTTAAAATATTTTCTAAATCCTTAATAGAATTATTATTAATATATTGTTGATACAAAATCTTAGCTTTTGGTGCTTCTGGATGAGAATTAGGTGATTCTAAAAGATCTTTTAATTTATCATAATTTTGATCACTTAAAATATTAAAAGTACTCCATCTACTTTCATCAGATGGTGTGATGGTATTTTTTAACCATTCCATGTTAATAAATTCATAAAAATTTTCTTTTATTAATTCTGTAGTCATTATTAATAAATAGAAAATAAGTTTAAATAGTTACCAAAATTGTTTTTTCTGTGTATACATTTTTTAGAGGAATATTTTGGAGAATTTCTAATGGAATATTATGATTAAAAATTTTATCTTCAATTGATAACTCTGAATAATCATCATTATAAGAATGATAGTAAAACTCTCCCTCTAATAAATTAATTACTGATAATTTATGCTCATTATTATCTTCTTCAAATTCTTCAAATGTAATTTCAGTTGAATAATAATCATTCAAATTTTCTAAGAATTCATTTAACTTAAAAAATACTAATCTCTTATTTTTGATAAATACATAATATGTTGAATCCAATTTATAAAAAGTACTAAAAACAAAAGAATTTTTAAAATTTTTGTATAGTATGAATATATCATCCAATATTAATGATACATCAGAAGAATTAAGAAGTCTCCTAAACATATTATAGTTAATATGATGATCTTCTAAATTTAAAATATATCCATACTTATATTCTTTTTTAACATTTTCTAATAGTAAATCATAATTATTATCAATTTCTAAATCTAATTCTCTTGAAGTTTCATAAAATTTTCTTAGATTTTGTCTCCATTCTTTTTTATAAATGTCTAAAATTGGGAAATAATTATTGTAAACACTATTCATACTTAGATTTTCTACCCTATTTGTATTACAAAAACCAATTTGATTATATGATACAAATGTTTCTAAATAATCTCTTGATACATTAATAAAAGGTTTATATGTGTGAAGATTATCTACATATTGATGAATATTATAATCAGAAAAATTATTTGAAAAAATATCATCTAACATTCTATTACAAACGGTATCTGAATCATCTGTTAAAAATACTCTATTAATTTCTAATTTCTTAGATAAATTTCTTACAAAATTTGTAACATCATTTCTATTTACATCAATAGTATCCATATTAACGAGTTTAGACACATAATTAAAATTATGTAAATCACATACACTTTCTAATAAATTACTAGATACACCAGATCTATTCAATGCATTATTTAATGATAAAACAAATACATTATCCATATTAGAATTATTCTGTAAATAATATTTATGAACCATATAAAGTAAAACAAGTGAATTGTGATCTTCATTTAAACACAATAAAATATTTTCATTTTTATGAATACTTGATAAAATATTATTAACTCCAAATGATTCATCTTGTTTGAGGGTATTATCTAAATATAATTCAAAAAAATTACTAGCAAATTCTTCTTGTCTTCTCATAAATTTATATACCCAAAGTGTTCCAGATGTTAATGTAAATAAATAACAAGATAAATATAAAATTTCGTACATATTATAAATTAATAAAAGTAACTCTTTATATTAATAATCATGAAAATTATATTTATTAATGATATCAAAATAATTATTATCAAAATTTGATAATACTATTATATAAGTATTTTGTATTGTTGTATTTTTGTATAATTCAAAGTTATGATCAAAATATGTAAAATTATCTTTGTAAATCATTTTAATTCCTTTTAAAAATTTACTATTTCTAACTTTTTTCATAATTTCAAAATCATCATATTTTAAAACATTGTTGTTATTTGATTTATTATTTTTTTCCATAATATTTTTTCCATAATTATCCCATATAGGTATTGTTAAAATAAAACATAATTTTTTACCATATTCTAAAAACTCTAATAGATGATTTATTCCTTTTGTAATTATATAGTCTTGGTAAGGAGGATTAAATGTATATGTACCTTGAAGAGGAATTAAATTAAAAAAACTTCCTTTTGATCCAAAATACTTTTCAATATCATAATATATTGAACAATAATTATCTAAAATACAATTAATAGAAGAACCAAATAATTCAAAACCTAAATTAAAATCTTTTTTCATATTATTTATATTATTGGGAAGTATACTTAATTGATTATTATTCGATCCAAGTAATTGATATCTTAATAGTAATATAAAAATAATATCATCTATCTTATTTTTATCTCCAGTATATTTTTTTTTTAGTTTATTATAACATGATTTTGGAAGTAATATGTTATTTAAAATATTATTATATTGTTTCAAATTTGTTGAATAATTATGTAATATAAATTTATAGCTAAAATTTAGTTTTTTATTTTTAATTTTTTCAATAATAATTTTGCTTATGTTAATATGATAAACAATATTAGTATTTTTATAATCTTCTAATTTTTTTAAGATATTTTTGTAATTAACATTTACCTTTTTTATTAATAATTCAATTAATGTGTTAAAATTATTTTTAAAATTCAAATTAATTGAACAATAGTCTCGTATTGTTTTTTTTAAATATTCATTATCCTGATAATTATTTGGAAAAAAATAATCTCCTGTAAAATCATATTTTGAATACATATAAAAAAACCAACCAGATAGTAAATTTGTTATAGTTCTAATATAATTTTTTTTAAATGAAAATATTTCTTGATTAAAAATAGTAACACAATCATTTATAAAACTATTTAATAGATTAAAATACAATTCTCCTTTATATACCTCAAAATTAATATCAACTTTCCTTGTATTATAATTTTTTAGTAAAAATATATTATCATTCTTTTTTACATTCATAAAAATATAATAAAATTTTTACTTAAATGTTTTTCTCATTTTTATTAGTGTAAATGCTAGAAAACAATGTAATAATAGAAAATGTAAATGAATATAAATTTAATTTTAAAAAAAAATTAAATTTAAAAAATACTTTAGTTCTAAATAATTGTAATGATTTATCTATAAATATAAATACAAAAATAAATAAAGTTGTAATTTATAAATGTAACAATATTCGTATTAAATTGTTAGGTGCTTTGATTGGAATAGAACTAGATAAATCACAAGATATTAAAATAAATCTTAAAAATAAGCTAAATTCAATAGAACTTTTTAAATCAGATTTGAAAATATCTTCAAAAAATAATTTAAAAAAAAATATTTTTATTCAAAATGAATTTAGTAAAATCATCTGGAAATGAATATTATTATTTAGCAAATCTTTTGGAAATAACAATTTTAAACTTGTTATCAGAAGTAACAAAAGTCCTCAAATATACATCTCCAATTTTCTTTCCATAAATTTCATATAATTTTTTTTTAAAAAATCTATTATCCAAGAATCTTTTCATAGAAAAATTATGATTATCAACAGTAATTACATCATTACTAATATCTACATAATGAGTATAGCCTTTCCAGTTTTTTAAATATGTCATATTAGTGATAATTTCATCAATTTTATCTTTATTAGGAATACATTGATTTAATAATTTATTTTCAGCAGAAGATAAAGCTAATTTATAGCTAGCTATTTCTTCAGGTGATCTTTTTTTATAAGTATACGAGCCTTTACTATTTTGTTGTTGTGTTGTAGCCATTATTAATATTAAGACATTATCTTTATGTATTAATAATTTCACTTTTTATTTCAATTTTATTTTTTTGTTATAATGTACTTTTGGTATTTCTATAACTTCAGGATTTAATTTTTTACAATTACTACATTCTCTATATGATTGAATACACTCAGATATTGTCTTAATTTCTTTTTCATGAATAAAACATGTTTTACAAACTTTAATATTTGTATTTTCAAAACTTTCTATAGTCCTAATTGTATAATCTAAAATAGTTACAGGTAAATTTTTAATTACATGATTACATTCGGAACAGTAATATGATTTAGTAACTTCTTTGTTACATTCTGGACATATAAGTTTTTCCATTATAATAAAAAAATTTATTCCTTTATTGTAATATCATTTTTATTTACACCATTGTTAATCATATATTCTTTTACAATACTAATTAAATTTCCTTGTAGTAACATATTATGATTATCATTTTCTGATTTAATTGTTCCATTACAACCATTTGTAACTTTTAGTTTTTTAAGATGATCTTTCATCTCCGAAAGATCAATTTTCCAACCAGAAACATTTGTTGTACATTTTCTACCTCTAGACTTAACTTGGATGATAATATCTTCTTCTTCTATATCTAACTGATTTGATAGAGTATTAATATCATTTTGGAAATTAAACGGATCCATATATATATATTAGTATATATAAAAAAATTAATAATCAATTTTTTCACGGTTGATTAATTTCCAAATAAAATCATATAGTGAATAATTATACTTCAAAATATTATTAACACAATTATAGACTGTATGATCTTTAATGAATATATTTGATAAGCGAGAATTACTTTTTTTTTGAACAAAGAAATTATCATCATTATTTATTCTGTGATGCGGGACATAAAATATTTTTCTTACTGCTAAACTTTTTTCTTTTCTATCTACACGATAAATAATAACTATAAAATCTAATCCTGATTTTTGTCTTTTCTCCCATTCATTATAATTACCAGCGTTTAATTTGATATCTAATGGTAATTCATTTTCAACACTTAAACATTTTGATTTGACCTCAAAATTTGATTTACAGTGTGAACAAATGATATCTAGCGATGGTGTATCATTACCTAATACATTGAGTGTTATATTATTACACCTTGGACAAGATAATTTACTTGCTACATTTTCCATCATTTTTCCAACCTTAGACCTAATCAAAGGAGATATTTTTTTTTCAATTGGACATTGTCTTGTCCTATGTTTAGTGGAGTTACAAAAATCGCATTTAATTGATCCATTATAAGATCTAGTCATACTAAAATATATAATCTAAAAAATATATTTTCAATTTTTTAATATAATGTATTATAGATATATGAAATTCATATCCAATAAAAAATTAAATAATTATAGGTTAGAAATCTTTAAAGTATTAGAAAATAACAAATTAAAAAATGAATTATCATTTAATAAATTTTTAACTAGAGAAGAAATTTTTGATTTTGATATATGGTTAAACATATTATCTGCTAAGAAAAATTTTAATATAAATATTAATAAATTAGTTAAATTAATCGAAGTTTATAGAAATGCTAAAGATACAATAACATTTAAAAAATTATTTGAATTAGATAAAGATTGGTATTTATTTTTTCATGAAAATGCTGATATAAATGGAAATCCTATCAATAATGAAAAAAGATTAGGAGTAGATAGAAATTATGTGATGGATATAACTATTATTAAAAATAAAGTAAAATTAAATTTAGACGAAAGTATTGATTTTTATACAAGATTAAAATATATTTTTTTTACAAAGTTATATACATAATTATTGTAAAAATTGATTTATAAATTAGTTTTAATATATATATAAGTTAAAAATGGAATTAAATATCAATAGAGAAAATAATGATCCTTTTTATAGGTATAAAATGGAAAAAATTTCAATTACATTTGAAGGTAAAGGAAAACAAACTAAATTAAACAACTTGATTAATATTAGTAAAAATATAAACATCCCAGTATCAATTATTTTAAAATATTTAGGTAAATCTTTTAGTATTCAATCAAATGAAAGTTCTTTATCGTTAAACGGTCATTTAAAAGAAAGTAATATTCAAGAAAAAATATATGAAATGATAGATTTTTTTGTTCTTTGTAAGAAATGTAATATACCTGAAATATCATATGAATTAGATAAAAAAAATATAAAATGTTCTTGTTCTGCTTGTGGATCAAATTATAATTTAGAATCTAATAAAAAATTAGAGTCTAAAGTAATAGAATTTATGAAAATATATATTGCTAAGAATGGTAGCATTATTAACAATAATGTTAAAAAAGTATGTGAAAATAATAATACAAATCAATTTATTTCGCCATTTTAAATTTTATAGTTATTTTAATAATATATTTGAAAATATTAAAAAAGTAATTTTAGTAAAAATATAATTATAATAAATATGATAACATAAGTTATTATTTTTTTTATACCACCAAACATATTAAGACTAGGAAATTCTAATTTTGGAAAACCTACTTTAAAATTTTCTTTATTTTTTTTATTCATATATTATAGTTATATTATTAATTTTCTACATGAATATATATATATGGTATTTAAAAATAACTATGATTTTTTCGAAAATTTTATGTCTGTTACTCCTACACCACAAGAGTCATATACAATTGTAATCATGGAAGATCCAATTACAAAAGAAACTGAAACATTTACATTATCAATCCAAAGAGAAATTAATAAGATTATTATCTCAGATAAAATTCTTGAAGATACCGGAAGATCATTAGACATTGAGAATAATATGTTAGAATTAACTATTGGAAATAAGGTAAAATCAATAACTACTCAAGGTTTCTTTGAATTGAAAAAATTAAATAAAGTAATAATTTCTAATGAGGTTAGTAAAATAGGTGAATTATCTTTTTATGGTTGTCGTAATTTAACGGAAGTCAAATTATCAGAAAATAATCAATTATATTTAGGAGAAAGAATATTTGAAAATTGTACATCATTAAAAAATATACTAATAAGTGGTAAGGTTAAAAATATACCAAAACAAATGTTTAAGGATTGTATTAGGTTAGAAAATGTTACACTATCAGAGGGTATTGAAACAATAGATTATTATGCTTTTTTTAATTGTAATATTAAAGAAATAACAATACCTAAAAGTATTAAATCTAGTGATAATTTGGTAGGCACATATAATGATACAAGAAATATTTTAGATGATAAAGGAGAACCTATAGAATCAAAAAGTTATAATTATCGTGACTCATTACACTTTGCAGCATTTGGGCATAATCCAATACAAAAAATAACTTTCTCAGGTCCTAGTACTAACATTTGGGTTTGGAATCGCGTATTTTCCAGATATGAAGGAAAATACGAACAAAACTTTAATGTTGATACAAACGAAGACGGCAAGCCAGATGAAGACGGATATTATAGTTTAGATGAGGACGGAAGACATATATGTGATGAAAAAGGAACATATAAATTTGTTTTTACTTTAGAAGAGGGTAATTATAAAGAAATTACATCCACACATATTTTAAAACAAATCGATGGAATTTCAGATAAAGAAGCACCACCATATGAAGAATATGAAGTATATAAGATAAATAGAAGTAAAGGTATTATTGAATTTGTTCCAAAAAATAGTATTTCTAATGATAATAATGGAAAAATAGTAACAACAACCGCCGCACCGACAACAACAGCAGCACTAACTACAACCGCCGCACCGACAACAACAGCAGCACTAACTACAACCGCCGCACCAACAACAACCACCGCACCAACAACAACCACCGCACCAACAACAACCACCGCACCAACAACAACCACCGCACCAACAACAACCACCGCACCAACAACAA
>Ga0257126_1000201_pt1 | contig 50581 bp, 42 predicted proteins | sample SI060_120mmetaG_FD_190151 | JGI IMG/M metagenome (GOLD analysis project Ga0257126, IMG submission 190151) | Marine microbial communities from Saanich Inlet, British Columbia, Canada - SI060_120m | ecosystem: Environmental > Aquatic > Marine > Inlet | place: Canada: British Columbia | collected... | reverse complement strand
GGCTGAACAAGGTTCATCCATTAATATAACTCTTGGCTTTACTGCTATGGCGCGCGCTATACATAATCTTTGTTGCTGGCCACCTGATAAACTAGTGGCGTTTTCAGTTAAGCGATCTTTTACCTCGCTCCATAATCCGGCTTTTTGCAAGGACCATTCAACAAGATCTTTCATTTCAGATTTATCAGATGTGAGTCCATGAATTTTTGGACCGTAAGCAACATTTTCAAATATAGATTTTGGAAACGGATTTGGTTTTTGAAATACCATTCCAACATTTGCACGTAAAGCGACCACATCAACCTCTGGTGCGTATATATCCTGACCAGAAATTCTAATATCACCATTTACCCGACAAATTGGTACCAAATCATTCATTCGGTTAATGCATCTTAAAAAAGTTGATTTGCCACATCCAGAAGGCCCTATTAATGACGTTACTTGATTTTCAGGGATATCAATGGTGATATTATCAAGAGCTTGTTTAGATCCATAAAAAACATCTACATCTTTCGCCTCAATTATATGTGAGGTATTTTTTATATCGATATTTGATTTTGGCTCTGATTGAATATTCATTTTAGAATCTCTTTTCAAATTTTTTACGTAAAAATATAGCAAGTAAGTTCATAAGAACTAAGAATACAAGTAAGACAATTATTGCTGCAGATGTTTTTTCCATAAATGCACGTTCTGATGCATCAGCCCAAAGAAATATTTGCACAGGTAATGCCGCTGCAGGCTCTACAACAGATGTAGGAACATCCGCAATAAATGCAACCATACCGATCATTAACAAAGGGGCCGTTTCACCCAAAGCTTGTGCCATACCAACAATTGTACCAGTCAAAATTCCAGGTAATGCAAGCGGAACTACATGATGAAATGTGGCTTGAATAGGACTAGCTCCCATTCCAAGTGCAGCTTCGCGAATAGATGGAGGAACTGCACGTAAAGAAGCACGCGATGCAATAATTATAGTTGGCAATGTCATCAATGATAAAACAAGCCCACCAACTAATGGAGTAGATCTAGGTAGATCAAAAACATTCAAAAGTAATGCCAAACCAAGCAATCCAAAAACAATAGATGGTACCGCAGCTAAATTATTAATATTAACTTCAATAAATGCAGAAATTTTGTTTTTCGGTGCAAATTCTTCTAAGTAAATTGCGGCTAAAATTGCTATTGGGAAAGATACAATAAAACAAATAGATAATGTAAGAATAGAGCCCATTAAAGCACTCAATATTCCTGCTAATTCAGGCTCTCTAGAGTCCCCATTTGTAAAAAATTTCTTATTGAATTTTTTACGGACATTATCTGTATCTTTTAAAAAAGATATCCACTCTACTTCTAAATCACTAATTCGACGATAATCTTCATCTAAAGTAAGATCAACGGCACCCTTCAATAGCAAATCAATATCGTCTGAAGCAGTAAACCAAAGCTTTGCCTCACTTCCTAGAAGACTTGTATCATTCAGGATTTGATCTCTAAGTTCAAACCCCATGTCAGAACTCAGCAATCCATAGAGTTTTTTCTTTTCTTTTCTAGATTTCACATTGGGAAATGTTTGCCGAAGCGACTTTTTCATCAAAGCGTCAAAGCGAGTTTCATTTATGTTGTTTTTATCAACATTATCAGGACCGAGATCTATTGTTATTGCGATATCAGAGCTAACTAACGCACTTTTTCCTTTAAGTAATATTGAACCAACCATAACAAAAAGAAACGCCAATGATATACCAATAGCGAATTTACCAAACCAACGGAATCTTATTTCAGAATGTTCTCGAGAACGTCGCGATTTTGTTGAAGAAGAAAATATATTAGTCATATTGTTCTCGGTATTTATTTACAATTTTTAATGAAATCATGTTTAAAATTAATGTCACAATAAATAACAATAAGCCTAAAGCAAAAGCTGATAGAGTTTTTGCACTATCAAATTCTTGATCACCTGTAAGCAAGGCAACAATTTGCGCAGTAATAGTTGTTACAGCTTCAAGTGGATTTGCTGTCAAATTAGCCGCTAACCCAGCAGCCATCACAACTATCATTGTTTCTCCAATAGCACGAGAAGCTGCTAAGAGAAGACTTCCTGAAATTCCAGGTATTGCAGCAGGAAGAATTACTTTTCTTATAGTTTCACTATTAGTTGACCCTAGTCCTAAAGAAGCATCACGAAGTGATTGTGGAACTGCATTTATAACATCATCTGAAAGCGAAGAAATAAGTGGAATAATCATAATGCCCATAATCAATCCAGCAGCTAGTGCGCTTTCTGATGAAACATTTAAACCAACAGTTTCCCCTGAAGACCTTATAATAGGAGCAACGGTTAATGCAGCAAAAAATCCATAAACGACTGTTGGTATTCCCGCAAGAATTTCCAATAAAGGTTTAATAATATTTCTTGTTTTTTTACTTGCGTATTCAGATAAATAAATCGCAGAAAAGAGACCGAGCGGCGTTGCTATACACATTGCAATTGTTGAAATTAATAATGTTCCAGTGATAAGTGGAATAGCACCAAAACTACCATCAGCAGCAACTTGATCTGATCGAAGTGCTGTTTGTGGACTCCATTTAGTTCCAAATAAAAATTCACTTAAAGATACTTTTTGAAAAAAATGAATTGTTTCAAACAATAATGAAAATATTATTCCCACAGTCACTGCAATTGCAACAGATGAGCAAATAATCATTATTGTTTTTATTAAATATTCAGAAAAATTATGTTTATTATTACCAATAATATTAAATTCTTTATTTGGAGTAATATTTTTTACATTCATTTTATATGACCGAGACTAATTAAAAATTCGATTCTTTAAATTGAATGCTTGGTAGCTTTTGAATGTAACAAAAATATATTAGTTTTGTAACATTTTTGTAAAACAACTAGGTTAAATAAAAAAAAGGGGTTATTACGCCCCTTTCTATGATTTTTAAAATTTACATCTTAAGATTTTCTAGTGAGTTTATGCTTCCTGACCAATCATTTCGTTCTTGATCAGTCATTGGTATTAGACCTTTATCCACTAAATACCCGTCTTCTCCCCATGAGTCTTCAGAAGTAAATTCTGCCAAGAATTCTGATATGCCCGGAATAACTCCAACGTGAGCATTTTTAACATAGAAGTATAATGAACGAGATACTGGATAATCACCTGATGCAATTGCTTCAAATTCTGGATCAACACCATTTATCTTAGAACCTTGGACTGCATCAGAGTTTTGTTCTAAAAATGAATATCCAAATATTCCGAATGCTGCAGGATTGGCTTTTAGTTTTTGAACAATTAAATTATCATTTTCTCCCGCTTCAACATAAGCACCATCCTCTCGGATTGTATGACATAGAGATTTGTAAGCTTTTTTATCTTGCTTCTTTAAAGCTTTTACCCAAGGGATTGTCTTACAGCCACCCTCCATTGCAAGCTCAACAAATGCATCACGTGTACCAGAAGTTGGTGGAGGACCCATTACTTCAATTTTAACAGCAGGCAAAAATGGATTAATATCATTCCAATTTTTGTATGGATTTGGTATTGTTTCACCGTCTACATCTGTTGGAATATTTTTTGCCAAAGACATAAATATTTCATTTAATGTTAAATCAAAGAGCGCTGCTTCTTTAGAGTTTGCAATCACAATACCGTCATAGCCAATTTTTGCTTCAGTGATATCAGTGATACCATTAGCACTGCATTTTTCGACTTCTGACGCTTTAATTCTTCGCGAGGCGTTTGTTACATCAGGATGATCTACACCAATACCAGCACAAAATAGTTTCAACCCACCACCGGAACCTGTTGACTCAACAATTGGTGTTTTAAAATCTGTACTTTTGCCAAATCGCTCAGCAACTGTTGTAGAAAAAGGAAAGACTGTTGATGAACCTACAATCTTCATTTGATCGCGATCAGCTAATACGGGTGCTGTAAATACACTTGCTGTTGCGATGACACAAATCGATATAGTTTTATTGAACATTTGTTCGACCTTATTTTGTTAAAACAACCAGAAACAGCTCTGGATAAGGCGTCGATATATTTTTTATGTAACAACGGTCTTTCATCAATGTAACAATTTTGTAAAAAAATATTTTTTAATTACCAAAACCCACCCTCACCAAATGAGTGTCTGAGTAAAATCTATAGAATTGCTGGTAATTAAAACTTCGGCCCATGCATCACACAAAACGCACGCCTGTATCTCACTGAAACAACGCGATTATTCACGCAATTATGGGCTAGTTTGCAATCTGGGGAAGCAGATGGCGGTGCTGTAAGACAAATAAGATCACGTATCTGACCAAAAAATATTAGATATTGATGATTGTTAGTAATATATTAAGTTCTTGAGTAATTAACGCATTACGCCTGCAAATTTTATTCCGCTTAATTCTGCCATCTCACGCTTCCAAGTAGTAATATCATTGTAGTTAAAATCTGATAAATTTTTGTGCCCACATGCGCGAGCTAAAACCTGCATTAATTCAACACTGGCTTCAAAGTAACGAGCCAATTTCTCTGAGCCTATTTGTACATCCAACATTTTGCGAAGTTCTGGCTTTTGTGTCGCAACTCCAACGGGACAATTATTTGAATTACACATTCTAGCTGCAATGCAACCAACTGCTTGCATTGCAGAGTTTGAAACTGCAATCGCATCAGCCCCTAATGCCATAGCTTTTGAAAAATCTTCTGCTACACGCAAACCACCTGTAATGATTAAAGTGACATCATTTCCAACTCTATTATTTAAATGCTTTCTAGCTCTCGCAAGAGCTGGAATGGTTGGGACCGAGATATGATCTCGGAATATTAATGGAGCAGCGCCGGTACCCCCTCCACGACCATCTAAAATTATATAATCTGCACTAGCTTCTAAAGCAAAATCAATATCATCTTCGATATGATTAGCAGAAAGTTTAAATCCAATTGGGATGCCACCTGAACGTTCTCGCACTTCATCCGCTACTCTTTTAAAATCAGCAGGCGTATTGAGGTCTTTAAATGATGCGGGTGAAATTGCGTCTTGCCCCTCTACTAGATCACGTACTTGAGCAATTTTACCTTGAACCTTTTCACCTGGCAAATGCCCACCTGTGCCGGTTTTGGCACCCTGCCCTCCCTTAAAATGAAATGCCTGAACTTTTTCAGCCAGTTCTGGTTTCCACCCAAATTGCGCTGAAGCAAGTTCATAGAAATATTTTGAGTTTTCATTTTGTTCTTCAGGAAGCATTCCACCTTCACCTGAACAAATACCAGTACCGGCTAATTCTGCTCCTCGTGCTAATGCAATTTTTGCTTCTTCAGATAATGCTCCATAACTCATATCAGATACAAAAAGTGGAATGTCTAATTTCAATGGTTTGATTGCTTTAGGCCCAATAACTACTTTTGTTTCTACTCGGATATCATCTTGAAGAGGTTTACGTGCCATTTGAGCTGGTAAAATTTGAATATCATCCCAATGTGGTAAATCTTTACGAGGCACGCCCATTGAACCCATTTCCCCATGGTGACCAACTTTGGAAAGCCCATTTTTTGCCAGCTCATGAATTCGAGCAACAGTAGGTTCTTCTGGGGTTGGAGATGCTACGGGAATATCAGTTTTTATCGTTGGAGTTTGATCGCCAACATTGAGATTACCCAAACCAGCATGTGCTCCGTCACAAAAAGGTGCATTTGCACTCGCCTTGCATTGACATAGTGCTTTTGAGCCTGTCTCTTCGACTGAGAACTTCATTGGAGAAATGTCAGTTCCAATATGAGATCCATCACAAAATGGTTGCTTTTGTGATTTTCCACAACGGCACCAAAAATAATTTTTTCCAGACTCCAATTCTACTTTAATTGGCTTTTTATCTGCAATTATGGGAATTGATTTAGACATATCTTTAATTATTACAATTTAGCTTGAGAAGAATTTTCCCAGCCCAAAATTTCTGGAATTTGGGTGCGGTAAATATAGAGAACCGCAGCAGATAGAAGGCCAAGTACGATTGCAGGAACCGCAGATGGGCCAAGAATGAACCAATGGGTCAGGACCCCACCTAGCATAGTGCCCCCTAAAACTGCTGCACCGATGACCTGACGCCGTGGCAGCCAAAGTAGTGCAACGCCTATTACCTCAATAGCCCCTGTCAGAAAACGGAAGCCTTGCCCCCAGCCTATTTGATCAAACGTCATGACCATCATATCGACACCTGCTAGCTTTGCGCCGCCTGCGCCCAAAAAGGCAATTGAAAGTAAAATTCGAAGGCCAACTGAGATATAAGTCATTATTTTCCTACCTTAAGTTTTATATTGTTCTGTTAAATGCTTTGCGTGATTGGTTTCTTGCGTTCATCCGAGCCGAATTAACCGCTGACGTTTGAAGGTCGAGAATATTCGAAGCATTGGCTGGGTGGCTGCCATTGCACAGTCACCCAGCAATTATTCATTTTCAAGATTTTTGAACCTGACGCGCTTCATAGGCAATTTTCTTTTCTTGATATTCTTCTTCAGAGAGAGCATGCCACCCAATACAGTTGCCTGTTGGGGAACGGCCACATCCACATTTTGGTGATTCAGTCATTTTTATAACTCCTTTTTTTTTGCTTGCCCCTATCTATGCATTGCATCATTACTAGACACAATGAGCGTATTTGCACATGAAGTGCGCGTAAAATAGGTATAAGTAATATGGACAAATGGGCTGAGCTTCGAACAGCATACCAAGTGGCAAAGCTTGGCACTGTAAGTGCAGCGGCAACTGCACTTGGTTTCCATCGCGCGACTGTAAACCGTCACATTGACGTGCTCGAAGAAGAGATTGGCGCTCGCATTTTTATCCGGCACGCACGAGGCTATACGCTTACAGAGTTAGGTGAAGATGTACTTCGAGTAGCACAAAAGACCGAGGAGCTTATCGAAGATTTAGCGGGCAGAGTAGAGGGTAGAAAAGCTACGCTCGAAGGTGAGCTAAAGCTGACAATTCTAGCAGGTTTTGCTGAGCTAATTATGAAACCAATCTCAGATTTTAGAGCAGAAAATCCAAATTGTATTGTCCATCTTGATGCTGGTGAAAACCTCGCGCGACTTGAATATGGTGAAGCGCATATTGCATTGCGTGCAGGCCCAAAGCCGGATCATCCTGATTACGTTGTGAGTAAATTTGCGCAGATCAACTTTAACCTATACGCCCACGAAAGCTATATCCAAAGGTTTGGGATGCCAAAAGATACTGGTGACTTTGATAACCATCAGTTTGTCCTGCCACCAAAATTTGGAGGAAATCTCTCAGTCCGGCAATGGGTAAAAAATATTGTACGCCCTGATATGATTGCAATGTCGACCCAGCACGTAAATGTCAACTTTAAGGCAGTTTTAGCCGGGATAGGTATTGGTTTTATAGAAGATTATAAAGCAAAAATGTATGGAGGATTTCACCGTGTTCTTACCCCAAATCAGGAGTGGTCCGTGCCAATATGGCTGGTCACACATGTTGACCTCCACCGTACAGAAAAAGTCCAAGCGATGCTAAGGTGCATAAAATCTGCTCGTCAGAAAGAATGACCTAGGGGGTGTTGTCAGGCAAAGTCTAACACGTCTCAAAGTGCCACGTTCATACGAGATATATTCAACTTAGCGGAAACTCAGCAGATAACGCACGTAATACATAACCGCTAAGCGGATGATTTTTGGCGAGGTTTTGAAATACTTAAATAGATTTTCTGTTTTCATTCATAAAAATTAGGAACCAACCAATGGGGCGTCAAGTTTGTCTGACAATGCCAATGCTGGTGAGAATCGCGATATAATCTGTGTGTTTGATAACCCTGGCCGCTGGCTATTGCACTGTCACATGCTCAGCCATGCTTTTGGAGGAATGCGGACCTGGGTGGATGTCGCATGAAGTGGATAATTCTAATTTTGCTATGCTCTACATCCATTGCATCTGCCAATCACGAGCTCGAAGATCGCAACTTATCTGCGGGGCAAATTCTCTACACAAACAACTGTGCATCCTGCCATGGAGCAAAACTCGAAGGTCAACCAAACTGGCAGTCACCCAATTCAGATGGTATACTTCCGGCTCCACCACATGATGCAACAGGTCATACTTGGCATCACGATAACGAACTGTTGTTTGAATACACAAAGTTGGGTGGAAAGGGGGCATTGGCGGCAAGGGGTATAACCGATTTCAATAGTGGAATGCCTGCTTTTGATGGTGTCATCTCTGATGAAGATATCTGGGACATTCTTGCTTTTATCAAGTCAACTTGGCCTGAGCGGGAACAGGATGCCCAAGCTAGTCGAAACCTACCGCACTAGTGGTACAATTGGTATTGTCTGATATACGAGATTACGCATAGGTCTCCATGCACTTTTAAGGAGATAAGGAGTAAATGTTTGTAAGGTTGTTGGATGCAAAACCAGGCTTATGTCTGATTGAGTATGGCTTCATGGCTCACCTAGAAGCACTTTAATGGGTATTGTTTTATAAAGGCAACAGCATTAAAATGCGGTAATTTATTTAAAATTGTGGTAACTTCGGACTGTATATATTGTCCGTTAAGATCACATACCTGAGGTATATGAGATGTCGAGTAAACTTCCAGAACCCATTTGTGCATTTTTAATCTCCTCTGATGGAACGCCTGTGAGTATTCCATTGCCCAAAAAATTAGATGATTTTGTAGTTTCGGATGGATACATATGGCTGCATTTTAATGTCACTGAACTGGGATTTGAAACATGGCTAGAGAGGCTTTTTTCGCGCACAGTCGCTAGTGCGATGATCGAACCCGAGACACGACCACGATGTGATCAGTTGGAAAAAGGTTTAATCTTAAACTTACGGGGTGTGAACTTAAATCCTGGTGCAGATCCAGATGATATGGTTTCTTTGCGTCTTTGGGTTACAGAAAAATTAATTTTGAGCGCACGTGTTCGCAAACTAATCTCTGTTGATGCAATCAAACAAAAGATTGAATCGGGCATTGCTCCAATTAGTGTGGTATCTTTTTTAAATGAATTGGCATTTGAATTAACCAAGCGAATTGAAAAAGTTTCCCTGACCTTAGTCGAGCGTGCAGACACCATTGAAGAAGATGCATTTTCACCAAAAAAAATGTTTACAGGTGAACTTGCTACATTACGCCAAAGCGTGATCAAACTTCGCCGATTTATTCGTCCGCAAAGTATTGCACTTGCTGAGTTGGCGGAAGGAAAAGTTTTGGCGTTAGACCCACAAAGTGCCAGCATGCTTAGGGAAACCACAAATCGGAGTATTCGAACAGTAGAAGAATTGGACACGACATCGGATCGGTTACAAGCTTTGCAAGATCATCTTGATATGTTGAGCACTTCAGCCCTTGGGCGAAATAGTTATGTCCTGTCAGTTGTTGCAGCAATCTTTCTGCCACTGGGGTTCTTGACGGGATTGTTTGGGGTAAATGTTGGTGGGATGCCATTGGTAGATTCGCATTATGGCTTTATGGGCGTAACTGTAGGATCAGCTTTAATCGGTATAGTATTGTTCCTAGTCTTCAGGCAATTAAAATGGCTTTAAATCTGAGTTTGCGCGCGTGAAGGTTGAAATGCGCTGGGAACACTCCCCAAAATTGATTAACTGCAAACTTAATTTCTGTCATTAGGTTACTGTCAAAACAAGTAGAGAGCATTCCAGAACTTAAATCAAAATAATGATGATTTTTGGACTGTTTTTTTAGTATTTGAAAGCATTTGATCTACTCATAAAATCAACTTTGACAAATTATGCAAAATCACTCAATTTCTACTGACAGTAGCTTCTGGACACCTTAATTAAAACTGGTTTATTATATATCTTTATATAACAAGGTAATCATCTCCTACCTTGGTAAATCATCGGTTCATTTGAAAACTATTAATCGGGTAAAACATGGCATATGCATTAGTAATTCACGGTGGGGCTGGCGCAAGACCAGGTTCAGATTACACCAAACAAAAACAACATATGCAGCAATTGATTAAAACTGGGCAGGATATGCTTGTTGGTGGAAAGTCTGCGTTAGACGTTGTTGTTTGGGTTGTAGAAGCGTTAGAAGAATCTGGATTGTATGTTGCGGGCAAAGGATCTGCGCCGCACTCTCTTGGTGGGTTTGAACTGGACGCTTCAATCATGTCTGGCCTAAACCGCAGTGCAGGTGCCGTTGCTGCTATTGAGGGTATCAAAAGCCCCATTCAGGCGGCCAAAGCAGTTTTGGATGATGGTCGTCACGTCATGATTGCGGGAACAGGCGCACGGCTGTTTGCACAAGCCGCGGGTATAACTGAAATTGATAAACCCAATGAGTATTATTCAGAGCATGTATCACACGGTTCAGCAGAATCCCTCAATCATGGAACCGTTGGTGCTGTTGCGCTTGATATTCATGGTTCACTGGCTGCGGGCACCTCGACCGGTGGAACATTTAACAAATTGATTGGTCGCATTGGAGACACACCTATTATTGGCTCGGGTACCTGGGCAGATGACACTGTTGCTGTCTCATGTACCGGTCTAGGTGAGGCGTTTATTCGAACTGCTGCTGCCTATGATGTATCTGCAAGGATGCGTTATGCAGGCACCCCACTTTATCAAGCGGGGCGTCAGGTTCTCAACGAAGTTAGAAAATGCGGCGGCGATGGTGGGCTGATAGCCATAGATGCACAAGGAAACATCGCAATGCCCTATAACAGCGACGGTATGAAACGCGCAGCAGTCTCTAACTCGATGGCTCCAATTGTGCGCGTATTTGAGCCCGAAACTTAGGTTGGCAGCGGATCACCCGCCTGCCAATTTGCATCACGCAACTTGGCCAACAGTTCCATGGTCTGCACACGGTCATCATGAACAAGCAATGCAAGGAAATCGCCCGAACGTGCCCATTCCAATGACTTTTGCACCGCTGAATATTCAGTATCAGTTTTTATGATCTCATCATCATTAGAACCTAAGCGCATTAGTTCGTCAGACATAACTTTGGTTAGTTCGCCTGGATCGCGACCACGCAATAAGTCAGGCAATTCTGCAACCACGACCATGTCTGGCTCAATTGTCCACAACGCTTGTATCATATCACATGTGTCTTTGTCGCTTCTGTCACCTGCTTGACCTGCGATAACCAACCGCCGCTCGGCTGGGATCGATTTGATAGCAGGCGCCAACGCAAGCAAACCATGCGGATTATGCGCAAAATCAATTAACAGCTTTATACCACCAACTTCCATGTAATTTCCACGACCTGGGTTTTCATCAGGCGAGTCTGTAAAACCAGCCAATCCCTTGGCCATCGCATCAATTGGCAAACCCAGCCCATCTGCAAGGCCAATAGCACCAAGTGCATTATAAATGTTGAATTGTGCGGCACCGCCCAAAGCAGGAATAAAATCATCCACAGCAAGGACCATGTGAATTTCACCGTCACGTGCAAGCATCATATGTCCATCAGAAACAAATGCTGCTCGTCCACCATTTGCAATCCAAACGTCCAGACTTGCTTGATTAAAGTTCATTGCAAACCATGTGATGCTCCCAGAATAACGCGCACTTCGCGCAACCAACTCGGGATCATCTGCATTTAGAACCAATCGCCCGCCTGGGCGGACCGCTTCTGACAGTTGAAACTTTGCATCAGCCAGGGCTGTGACATCCATTACACCGTAAGAACCCAAATGGTCTGCCGCGACATTAGTCAATAAACATACATCAGCAGTAGGAACTGGAAGGCCACGGCGCATCAACCCACCACGGGCTGTTTCGATAATTGCCATCTCGACGCGTGAATCACGCACCGCCAGACGGGCACCTGCAGGTCCTGAATAATCACCTTCATCAAGAATTTCATCACCGATCCGCACCCAATCGCTAGACGATAGCCCGACGCATTTCCCAGCAGCAGCACCGATTGCAGCAGCCAAGCGAACAGTTGTCGATTTACCGTTTGTTCCTGTCACCATCGCCACCGGAATATCATAAAGTCTCTCCCAATCGACCGCACCCACCGCTGGCAGATCTGCCGTGGTGTAAACTTTGCAACCTCGCCCTAATCCGATCGATATTTTATCATCATGCCCTAAAAAAGTTAGCTCCATTTGGATTGCTTTATCCTCCAGCGCGACATGAAGTGGTGACAATTCTTCTGTAATTTTTGCAACTAACATATCAACTGCCGCCACATAATCATACTCATCGCCAGCCAGCTTAGAAGTAATAGCATCCCATGATGCTTTAACTAAATGTGTTGCAGAAAATAGTGCGTCTGTCGGCGCGCTAATCTGCAAGGTTGCTCCACCATCAAACGCACGCATCACAATCTTGCTTTCAGACCACCCAACAGCATCCAATAAATCACGTGTAGCCGTACGCCACAGTCCCATGATAAAAAATTTGTTTGCCTCGCTGATTGTTGCTTCTGCAGCGGCGCCGACCTCGGACATCAGAAAATTGGCGCCCGTAAGATGGCGTAAATTCTTTAATTTTGGATCAATCACCGTCTTCATCTCCTGTATCTTCTAGCCGAACACCACGTTCATCGCGCACCATCCGCGTGCCGCTTAACAGCATACTTTCGGGAATTTTCGGTGCGTCCTCAACAGATACAGCATCCGCCAAAGGATCTGAAATATCATCATTTGATTTTGATAACTGTGCTGGCGCCACTTCTTTGGCATCTAGTTGGTCATCATTGATACTGTCTTGTGGACGATTGAAATAGATTATCTGTTTCCATGTCCTTGCTATATTGTCGCCAAAAAGAAGTAGTAGGTCATCGGGTTCACACATGTTTAAAGCCGCATCAACGGCTTCAATCTCATCTGGAATAATCTTGATTAAATCCTCAGATACGCCATTGTCCATCAATGCTTTTCGCAATAAATCAGGAACTTCACTATTGCCACGTCCCCGGCGCCCATCGTCTGCACGACAAATGTAATAATCGAACTTTCCAGCAACCACTGCGGCTGCCGCAACGATATCTTCATCGCGGCGATCCCCAGGCATTGAGAAACATAAAACTTTACGCCCTTTGGGATCAAGCTGTGTGCAAAGCTTTGTCATTGCCTCGATTGCTGCGGGGTTATGACCATAATCCAGAATAACTTTGAACGGATGTTCTTCAAATACGTTCAAACGTCCAGGTGCCTGGAAATAGGACGTCGTAAAGGTACGTAGACCTTGGCGAATATCCTCTAGTGACTTGCCCATCGAATAACAAATCGCGGCTGCGAACATCGCATTTTGCACGTTGTGCATCGCTTTGCCGTCCATGGTCGCAGGAATGAGATGTGTCCACATCAGCTGAATGCTAGAAGAGTTTTCATAAATGGTAATCATGTGGCCATTCATTCCCTGTTCTAAAACAACGGCTCGCCCACCATGACCAACATGTTCGCGCACCAGAGGATGCGATGCGTTCATTGTGACATAACAAATATTTTTGGCTTGCGTATGACCCGCCATCTTTAGACATAATTCATCATCCGCATTTAACACAGCAGTATCAGTCGCCACTTCAACCACAATACGTTTTACACGCGCAAGGTCTTCGACGGTTTCAATACCTTTCAGGCCTAGATGATCTGAATCAATGTTAAGAACCGCCCCAACATCGCAGCGCTGATACCCTAAGCCACTGCGCAACAACCCACCACGCGCAGTTTCTAAGATGGCGGCGTCAACGGTGGGGTCCCGCAGTATCATATGTGCCGCGCGTGGCCCCGTTAAGTCGCCCTTCACGGTCAGGTTGCCATCAATGTAAACGCCGTCTGTTGTCGCCAACCCAACTGTATTACCGCTGAGTTTGTGAATATGTGCAACCATGCGTGATACAGTTGTTTTTCCATTCGTACCAGTTATTGACGCAATCGGAATCCTGCTGGGTGTTCCAGCAGGGAACAGCATCTGCATCACTGCACCTGCCACGTCGCGTGGTTTTCCTTCGCTGGGGGCAACATGCATTCTAAAACCAGGCGCAGCATTTACCTCGCAAATGCCAGCACTATTGTCTTTATAAGACTGTGAAATATCAGCAGACAGAAAATCAACACCACCAATGTCCAACCCTATGGCTTTGATTGCACGTTCCGCCATGTTGCGATTGTCTGGATGCACCACGTCAGTCACGTCAACAGCCGTGCCACCCGTAGATAAGTTTGCAGTGGATCGCAGAAAAACGATCTCATCCTTCTTGAGAACATCATGCTCAGTATAGCCAACCTCTGCGAGATGATCTTTGGCGGTTTTATCAAGCTCAAGTCGCGTTAAGACTTTTTCATGCCCCACACCCCGACGTGGATCAGAATTCACAGCCTCTATCAACGCAGCAGCCGTACTTTTTCCATCGCCGACGATATGGCCGGGCACGCGTTTTGATACAGCTTCCAATTTGCCATCAATTACCAACATTCGGTGATCCAAACCTTGGATGAAAGTCTCGACAATAACAATGCTTCCACGCTTGTTATATTTCAATGCAAAATCAAATGCTTCAATAACTGCAGTATCGGTTTTCAAATTAATAGAAATCCCATTACCATGATTGCCATCTAACGGCTTCAAAACAACTGGAAACCCAATGCGGTTAGCCGCATGAACCGCCTGTTCAGCTGACATGACTTCGATCTGTTTGGGCACAGGTAAACCAAGATCGCCAAGAATGCGATTGGTTGCTGCTTTATCCGAAGCAAGATCAGTTGCTATATAATTTGTTTCAGATGTTATAGTTGCTTGAATGCGTTTTTGGTACTTACCGTACCCCAATTGAATCAAGCTATATTCATTCAATCGCAACCAGGGAATGTCGCGTTCAATACCAGCATTTACCAAGGATGCCGTGGATGGCCCCAATGCTTTTCGCTGAGCTGCTTTGATAAATTTTTCGCGCTCTGCAGTAAAATCGAAACCTTCTAATCTTTTACCGTCTTCCACCAAATGATCGGGCAACAAATTGTGGATAAAATCTAGCGCCAGTTGGCTTGCATGAAGGCCAACCTCCTCTTGCTCATACTGGAAAACCATGTTGTATAAACCAGTTTTCCCAGCGCCACGAGTCCGACCGAATGTCACATCAAGCCCAGCAACACATTGCAACTCAATGGACATATGTTCCCATATGTGGGCCATCCATGTGCCCTCATCTTCTCGCAGGCGGCGAACAAATCCGCCCGTCTCTCGGAAAGAGCATCCGTGTTCATTCAATCCCGGAAGGGCGTCCAACATCTTATCAATGAAATCTTTACCAATCTTGGCAGACGGCCAGTCTTCAAGAATACCAATATCAACAACATGTCTAATAACAGGGAATTTTGCGTAAACGTTAGGACCTCGAAAAATTGATGTCTCAAATATCTTCATTATAATTCTCCTAGTAATTAAGTCGATAAATGGATTATTTAGCCATTCCACCAGAGTATGCTATTTGTGTCTTCAAGTCATAGCGATCGCCGGCCAATAAGATGTGTAATTGTACGCCAATCAATCCTACTGGCTGGCCCATACCTGCATCTGCCATTGATGAAAATTCAATTCCAGATGGATCAACAACAGTTAAACCACCACTACCAAATACCTCGATCACATCGTCGGGCCCAATAAACGCAGCCGTATCCTCGTCAACACCTATGCCAGTTGCAAAAGGATTATACGCAAGTGCCGTCAAAAGCCTACCAAGCCGATCTCTTTCACGAAAATGCTGATCTACAATTACACGATTTGTTAATCCTAGCCCTGGTGATAAAGATGCCATTCCGCGTTTTGGCGTACCCCCCGATTTACCAATAGCGATCATATGTTCGCACACAAACGCTGCACCAGCTGATGTTCCTGCGATATGAATACCGCGTGCATTTCCCGCACGAAAAGATTTTGCAGCATCTGTACCGCCAATTGTTGTGGCCAAACGAAGCTGGTTCCCACCAGTGAAAAATATTCCTGTAGCATTATCTAGTTTTTCGATTAACCTGGGATCATTGCAATCCGCACGAGTTTCAAGGTCCAAAATCTCTATTTCACTTACACCCAATTCTTGAAATACATCTCGTGTGCGCTCGCCAGCTGTGTCAAGCTGCGAGGCCGTCGGTATAATAACCATTTGAGAACTAGAGCCGCCACTGAGCTCAACAAACCGTTGCATGATGGTCGAAGATTTAACTTTTTTGTCCCCCCCCCCGATTGGAATTATCCATCCACGTTTATTTTCGTGGGTAACTTTAGCTGGGGACATCGATACGATTCTTTCTAATATTACGTAGGAATAAATTCTAGAGTATTAGATGAAAAGTCTATAGTAAACTAACTGCAGTTGGGGACATGTGTAACACGTTTTAAGGTTGAGCAAAGTAAAACCTTAAAAAGATAAAATGTAAAAATTAATCTGCAGTCCAACAATCACCAATTTGAGTTATGACGGTAGCTGGTGTTGCCAGATCTATTATGAACGCAAATTCCTTTTAAGAGTTAGTACCATTCATCTGGCATCGACTCTTTGCGACGTGCCATAAAATCTTTGAGCGCTTCGTCAACACTTTCGTCCATATGTGGCATTTCATAATTTGCCAACATAGTTTTCCAGATTCCATTCGCACGTTCTGCAGCGGTTAGTGAACCATTTTCGGACCATGTTTCATATGGCCCAGTATCAGGTAAGCTTGATTGGTAATTTGCCGTGGCAAAATTACGTAGTGTATGGGCTGTTGATAAGAAGTTTTCGCCAGGCCCACTTTCATAATAGGATTCCTTCGCTAAAGTTTCTTCATTCACTTGGATTCCTTTCATCATTTGCATCAACATTCCACAATGATCCAAATCCAATACAAATTTTTCATATGACATCGTTAGGCCGCCTTCCAACCATCCGGCGGAGTGCCAGACTTGGTTAGCGCCAGAAATCATTGTCGCCCACATAGAGCTTGTACTGTCTTGCATCGCTTGCCCGTCAGCAGCATTGGAAGAAGTTACTTGTCCACCACCTGAGCGAACAGGAATACCAAGGCGTTTCACCAATTGTGATAATGCCATTGTTGCCATATTTGCCTCTGGTGTGCCAAATGTCAGTGCGCCAGATTTTAGATTCATTGTGGAATGGAAGCTGCCTAATATTGTTGGGCACCCTTCGCGTACTAATTGGGTCAAAGCAATACCAACCATCCCTTCTGCTAAAGTTTGTGCGATAACAGCAGGCTGGGATACAGGACCCATTGCGCCACCAAAAATGGCAGGCGATACGGCAACGCATTGGTTTTCAGCTGCATAAATTCTTAAAGCAGCTGACATTGTATCATCATAAATTAAAGGTGAGTTTACATTAATATTAGCCTGAATTACCGCGTTTTCCTGCACAAAGCTATTACCAAAGACAAGTTTCGCCATGTCTATGCTGTCTTGGGCGCGCGACGCTGAAGTCACGCCACCCATAAATGGCTTGGTTGAGAAACGAAGATGCGCATAAACCATGTCCAAATGACGTTTATTAACTGGAATATCAACTGGTTCACAAACGGTACCACCAGAATGGTGCAACCATGGGGTGCTGTAAGTCATTTTAACGAAGTTATGAAAATCTGCTAGTGAAGCATAACGACGGCCATTGTTTAAATCTGTTACAAAAGGTGATCCATAACCTGGCATTAAAACAATGTTTTTGCCACCCAAAGTTACTGTGTGTTTTGGGTCGCGTCCGTGGAGCTTATATGAAGTTGGTGCTGTTGAGCACAGTGTACGCGCATGGCCTTTGTCGAAACGTACACGCTCTCCTTGAACATCTGCCCCAGCTCTACGGAACAGATCTAAAGCAACTTTATCACCACGAAACTCAACGCCAATTTCTTTTAAAATCCAATCAGCTTGTGTCTCTAAAGCGACCAAAGCATCCTCATTTAAAAGTCCATATTCTGGAATATTTCGCGCTTCCAATGGGCCATGTGTGGATGTAGATTGACTTGCCGTTGATCTATTTAATCGATTGCTTCGACCGCCACGACGTGAAGATCCTGCTGGCACAATCTTATCGACATTTTGCTCATCTTTGATATCCAAAGCATTTATTCCAACTATTAAGATAATACACGGATTTACTCCACATACAGAAAGTTTAATGACAAATCTGATTTAAACAAATCAGATTAGATATTGTAAAATTATAGTTATGCTTGAACAGCCTGTCTTGTCGGAAACGACAAGTAATTGTCGTTTGGAAATGATTTGTTTATTCAACAATTAAAACCGTATTATGGGCTAGTTTACAATCTGGGGAAGCAGATGGCTGTATCGCCTGACTGAGTAAATCAAGCATCAGATTTTGTAGATGGCTTTACGCGTTCATAACTGCGCAACGAAATCAATCATAGAAGATTTTCCACTGTGGCCAGGACCTTCTGATATGGTAGCTTCATATTCTTCCAGAAAATGAATTTCTGAAATATTAAATGAACGGGTAAAAGTCTTTTCTGTATACATCAAAGACACATCTTTAGGTCCACCAGTACCATATTTTATTTGTTTGGGAGTGTACCCGTGAATCAATATTGTTCCACCTTTTTTTGTTGCTGAGCGGAATCCTTTAAATACTTCTTCAATTAATTCAGGTGGGATAAACTGAAAACAGATACCAACAATATTATCATACTGTTCCTTTGACCAATCAATATCAAAAAAATCCTCTAACTTGAAATATACCTTTACGCCGTGACTATCCGCTAAAGTTTTAGCCTTTTCCTGGGCAACAACCGAGTTATCCGATGATGTAACTTTGAAGCCTCTTTTAGCAAGGTAAACAGAATTTCGTCCCTCGCCGTCCGCAATCAATAGTGTTTTACCTTTAGGCACTAAGTATTTTTCATTTCGCAGTAACGCTTGCGCTGGCTTTTGACCAAATAAATAATCATCTATCGAATACCGATCATCCCAATCCAATTTGATCTCCATAAAAGACGGTCCACTCAAATACGAGTTTTCTAAAACCTCAAATTTTAGTTATATTATTAACATAGTTTGGATTACTTAATAAAGATAATCAATATAAAATCTTGTGGGCTTCTTTCGTATTATGTGGATGGCGGTTTGGTTAAACATTTTATAGAGATGTAGTCTAAATGTGAATTCGTGCTGCCCAAACTAAAAAAATGTGAGAACAGTATCTTAGAAACCTAAAAGATTTTTATTTTTGATTCCCATCACTTTACATTCACATAGACTAGAAAAACTTTTTTCTTCAATTGTAAGGCCAAATTATGGTAAATAATAATTTATAAATATTCCTGAATAATTTCAGGCATTTTATATTTTATTTTGCAAACAAAGGGTTTTGTCGATTATGCTTCAAACTTTGGGATTACTTCTTGGTTGTCAACTAGCAGGTGAATTTATTGCGCGTGGATTAGGACTACCTATACCCGGACCTGTCCTAGGTTTGGTTATTTTGCTTGCAGCATTGGCCTTGCTACCAACATTGTCCAGCAGTTTGCGCCCTACAATCCAAGTGATCTTGGCCCATCTTTCTTTAATGTTTGTGCCAGCCGGTGTGGGAGTCATATGGAATTTAGAGGTTTTATCGTCTGATTGGGTCGCTTTGCTTGTTATATTAACGCTTTCCACTGTTCTGTCGATGCTTGTAACCGTTGCCACTTTTATCGCCATGAAACGGCTTATGATGAGATGGGTAAAATGAATAATTTTGTGAACCTTTGGAGCTATCTGTCTACCACACCCTTACTCTGGCTCACAGCAACTATTGGCGCATATCTAGTTGCCGAGAAGGTTTCTGAGAGGTTGCGCAACCCACCTTGGGCCAATCCGGTGCTTATTTCCGTTGCTCTACTCTCACCAATACTTATTTTTACAAACACTAATTATGGCACCTATTTCGAGGGCGCCCAATTTATCCATTTTCTTCTTGGGCCCGCAACCGTCGCTCTGGCCCTGCCTCTTTGGGACAACCGCGCCACAATACAAAAATCCGTTGTTCCAATTTTATGCGCCCTTGTGGCCGGCTCTGCAGTAGCGGCAGGATCAGCTATTTTATTGGCACAGGCTTTTGATCTGCCAATGAATGTATTGCTCTCATTGGCTCCGAAATCCACCACAGCTCCAGTTGCTTTGGGCATCTCAGAAGCAATCGGCGGCATTCCAACTTTGACGGCAGTTTTGGTTATTCTCACCGGCATCATTGGTGCAATCATCGTTACGCCGTTGATGAATATCCTCAGTATCACCGATTGGCAGGCGCGCGGTTTCGCTGCTGGTGTCGCAGCCCATGGGATTGGCACCGCTCGGGCGTTTAAGGTTAACCCGATTGCCGGCGCTTATGCAGGAATTGCCATGGCACTCAATGCTCTGCTTACAAGCCTCATTGTACCGATACTTCTCAAATGGCTGACATAGCATAACCGAAGGCGCTGTTAAACATGCGAACTGGAGCATCAGATTATGCTAATACGCTCAATGGTTAAAAAGCCTTAAGTAATTTTTCAAAGTTTTTTTAAAAAATAATACTCTAACCTTAAAGATTAGGGAGCAAGCAATATTACGTCAAGTTTGTCTTACAATACCCTTTAAAAAGTCTCTCAGCCTGTCAGTTATGCATTGTGCGCTTAGGGTTTCTTGTAAGACGTGTCGCGTCTTCAGATCTGTCTTGGAAAGTGTCAAACCATTTGTGGCTAGCCATTGCCGTAATTGCAGTCGTAGTAAAGGTGATGCAGCTGATAGAAGAAAGCACCCAGCAGTAGAGCCTGCCGATCCTTCACCCCGATCACCTCAAACACCGAATAAGACGAAGCAGCACCCAGTTGCGCACCAATACACATACTGCCCAGCCAAAGGTGGTGCTGGCTTGTTCCAGCCTCACGGATTGCGGACAAAAGACCATCATCTGGCCTGAACGCGTCCAATCTATACAACTGTCGTAGGCCAATCTGCTAATTCTATAAACGGTGCTGTTTGAACAAGTAAACGCGTATTTAATGATAATTACAGATGTTTGAACAGATTTAAATTGAACTTAGGAAAAAACTAAGTTGATCATAGATTTTTTTTACTTTTTCAAAGATTTAATATCTGCAAACTAGTATGAAAATACTGAAAAAAAAATGGTCGAACGCATAAACACACTCATAATTGGAGCGGGACAAGCTGGAATTGCCGCTAGTGCTAATTTATCGCGCTATGGGATAGATCACTTGGTCATTGAACGTGATCGGATTGCTGAAAGCTGGCGCTCACGGCGATGGGATTCACTCGTTGCCAACGGTCCAGCATGGCATGATTGTTTCCCAGGCATGGAATTCCCGCAAACTGGACCTGAAGGTTTCCCACCCAAAGATGAGGTGGCTGATGCATTAAATAATTTTGCTATGAAACATAAAGCCCCTATTCGTACAGGAGTTGAGGTTCATTCTGCTAAGCGTATTGACGGGCGTGCTGGTCTTATTGTTGAAACCTCTCAAGGCGCAATTGAAGCGCAGAACGTGATTTGTGCAACTGGAGCATTTCAGCGACCAATCTTCCCAAAAATTATTCCAGATAGATCAGAAATAACTCAATTACATTCCGCCGATTATAGAAACCCAGATCAACTTAATAAAGGTGCTATACTAGTTATTGGTGCAGGGTCCTCCGGTGGTCAAATCGCTGATGAACTTCAACGCGCCGGACGTAAAGTATTTTTATGTGTTGGACCACATGACCGCCCACCCCGATCCTACAGAAACAGAGATTACTGTTGGTGGCTTGGCGTGTTAGGATTGTGGGATTTATCAGCTAAAACACCTGGAACAGAACATGTAACCATTTCGGTTAGTGGTGCTCAGGGTGGGAAAACAGTTGATTTTCGCAAATTTGCCCATGATGGAATGGTGCTACTTGGCCGTGCTTCTGACTACAAAAACGGCAAACTAATTATAAGTAATGATCTGAAAAAAAATATTGCTGATGGTGATGCAAATTATCTAGATCTACTAGCAAAAGCTGATGCTTACCTTGAAAAATTTGGTATAGATTTACCAGATGAACCAAAAGCGCATATTCTTCTAAAGAACCCTCAATGTCTCAAGAATCCAATTCTTGAGTTAGACATCGAAAAAGAGGGTATTCATAACATTATTTGGGCTACTGGATATGAACAAGATTTTAGCTGGATCAATCTTCCTCGTGCCTTCAACACCAACGGAGCGCCTTTCCATCAACGTGGAGTTTCACCTGAACCTGGGTTGTATTTTTTAGGTCTTCCTTGGCAATCACGCCGCGGATCCACATTCATTTGGGGCGTTTGGCATGATGCTGCATATATTGCTGACCAAATAGAGATACAGCGTAATTATCGTAATTACCGTCCGGTAGCTTTGTGACAAAGGAGTAATAAATGAACATTGACCATCCAGCACAAGTTCAAATTGACGCTTTGCGTGCGAATGTATCTACATCATTTGAAGAATCTCGAGCTATGCCACCTCAAGTTTACACCTCGCAAGAATTTAACAAAGCAGAGCTTGAACAAATCTTCAAAAAAGATTGGTTTTGCGTAGGTAGAGCGAGCGCTTTAGCAAAGCCTGGTGATTATGTAACTTGTGATCTTGCAGAACAGCCAGTGATTATACTTCGCGATCACGATAACAATCTTCGTGCAATGTCAAATGTATGTCGACATCGAATGTCCACCTTACTAAGTGGGCGTGGATCGGCTAAAGTTATAGTCTGCCCATACCATGCCTGGACCTATAATTTGGATGGAAGTTTGCGCGGAGCACCCGCCATGAACGCAAACAAGGCCTTTTGTAAAAATCAATACAGATTACCTACAATTGCTTGCGAAGAATGGCTTGGCTGGGTGTTTATTAATCTTAATCCGGATGCAAAGCCAGTTTCCAAAGAACTCGTTGAGGTAGAACAATTGGTTAAGGGTTACGACATGAGTAACTATTCTGAAACCTTTTTTGAAGAACATTTATGGGATACCAATTGGAAAATTTTAGCCGAGAATTTTATGGAGAGTTATCATTTACCGGTTTGCCATGCTGGCACAATTGGAGGCTTATCCAAGCTTGATGAGATGATTTGTCCACCGGGACGTAAGGCATTTAATTATCATACGATCTTAAAAGACAAGTCTTTACGAATTGCAATGGCACATCAAGATAATAACCGTCTCAAGGGTGAAGAGCGGCGTACAACTTATCTTTTAGCAATATATCCTAGTTTACTTATTACGCTCACACCTGGGTATTTTTGGTATCTGAGCCTCCACCCAAAGGGACCCTCTAAGGTTCACATCCGCTTTGGCGGTGGGATGTCTAATGATTATAAAGACGACAAAGAAGCTCAAAAAAATTTAAGCGACCTAAAATCTTTACTTGATCAAGTGAATATTGAAGACAAGGGGTGTACAGAAAAAGTCTTTCGTGGCCTTTCATCAGATGGTGCTAAACCAGGCCATTTATCTCATCTTGAACGCCCAAATTTTGATTTTGCACAATATTTAATGAGCCGAATGGATTCTTCATTTAAACCAAATTTTATTATGGAGGATTAGCAATGTCATCACTTTCAACCATTCTTCAAGATATTGCATCTTTACCATCCGATCGCGCAATGGGTATTCCAGGAGCGTTTTATACGGATGAAGAATATTTTCATGAGGAAGTAGAAACAATCTTGCGCCGCGGATGGCATAGCCTTGGACGTGTTGATGAAATCCCTAATTCAGGAGATTTCTTCACTGCTCAGCTTTTAAATGAACCTTTGCTTATTGTGCGTCAAAGCGATGCTGAAATAGTAGTTCTAGCTAATGTATGCCGCCATCGCGGGATGCCACTTGCTGAGGGTACAGGTAGTACAAAACGTTTCATTTGTTCTTACCATGCTTGGACATACGATCTTGATGGCATACTTTTACGCGCACCAAGGATGAAAAATGCTGGCTTTGAATCTAAAAATTGTGGTCTGTATAGGCACAATAGCCACATTTGGAATGGTTTCATTTATGTAAACTTAAGCGCAGAAGTCAAACCGTTTGAGCACCCTAGCCTCACTGATTTGCTTTCAAATTACGAGACTGAAAAATTCAAACTTGCCCATGTCGAAGAGGAGATCTGGAATACTAATTGGAAATGCCTTGTTGAGAACTTTATGGAAGGATATCATCTTTCAGTCGTACATCCTGAAACTCTTCATGATTACACACCTACAGGTCTCGCTCGCAAACTTTTGACTGGGTATGGATTTACTTCTTATGCAGCAAATTACCCAAAAAATACTCCGCAACGCGGACTTGGCGGACCAAATCTGACAGAAGATGAGCGCCTACGCTCAACATTGTTTTCGATTTTCCCAACTCAGGTCGTAAGCCAAGCAGCTAGCCTTTTAGTCTCATTAAGCATATTCCCTCTCAATGCAGGACAGATCAAAGTGAAGTGGACACTTTCAACCTACAGCAATGACCTTGATGAAAGCACGATTGCTGATCGGGTTGCTCTTTGGCAAAAAGTGAACCAAGAAGATCGTGAAAAACTTGAACGGTTACAAGTTTCACTCAGCTCTTATCATGCAGGTTCAGGGCCTTTGGCAGAAGACGACTATGAGGGAACAATTCGTGATTTTCAACTTTGGCTTGCCGCTCACTACCAAACATAGGAATAGAAATGACACATACGCGTATCCGCAAATTCAATACCGCTGAAACTTACCCAGAGCAAAATCTTGATAATGATCTATGTCAGGCAGTAGTGACTAATGCTTCTGATAAGATCGTCTGGTTGAGAGGTCAATGTCCCCAAAATCTAGATAATGCGATTAACATAAGAAGTCATGACCCAATCGAACAAACACACAAAGTTATGCAAAACATTAAACAACTTATTGAGGAAGCCGGAGGTGATATGAGTCATCTTGTTAAAGTTGTTGTATACATCACAGATGTACGCCATCGTGAGGCGGTCTATCGCACGATGGGAGAATACATTAAGGGAGTTTACCCTGTATCAACAGGTCTCGTTGTGCAGGCGCTCGCACGACCTGAATGGCTTGTTGAAATTGATGGTACAGCGGTAATACCAGCATGACATTTTCACTCGTTGCTCGTTGCGCTAAAACTGGTATGTTTGGCATCGCCATTTCATCTTCTTCACCCGCTGTTGCGGCTCGATGTTCGTATGCCCGTGCAAAAGTTGGTGCGGTCGCATCACAAAACGTTACAGATCCAACGCTTGGGCCTCTTGCACTTGATTTAATGCAAACGGGATTATCTGCTGCGCAAACCATACAAGATATTAAATCAATCGGAAAATTCATTGAATATAGACAAGTTCTAGTAATTGATAATGAAGGCTTAACATCCATTCATTCTGGACCAAACTCACTCGGCATTTGGACGCAAGCTGAGGGAAAAGACGTTGCTGCGGGCGGAAACCTTTTAGCCAATGATAGAGTCCCCCAAGCAATCGTTGATGGATTCATTTCATCTGATGGGCATATTGGAGATAGGCTAATTGCAGCTATGCGGTCAGGTTTAGCTGCCGGTGGCGAAGCGGGGCCAGTTCATTCGGCAGGTATGAAGATTGTAGATAAGATGACTTGGCCTATTGCTGATTTACGGTGTGACTGGACTAAAAATTGCCCGATCGAAGAGGTAGCAAATGCATGGGATATTTACAAACCTCAACTTGACGCCTATGTCCAACGTGCAATTGACCCACGAGAGGCCCCATCTTATGGTGTTCCTGGTGACGATTGACAGACATTTCCATCTGCGTCAACATACCTAAATGCAACTACGATTTACCTTACGTCAGCTTGAATATTTTACTGTAACTGCTCAAACAGGTAGCATCGCAGCCACAAGTCGTATTTTAAACGTGTCCTCACCTTCAATTTCGACAGCACTTTCTCAACTTGAAAAAGATCTTGGTGCTGCTTTGTTTGTTCGCAGACGCCCACAAGGGTTATCTTTGACTGAAGCTGGTCGCACCCTGTCAACTCAAGCCGAGATAGTTTTAAACGATGCGTCCGAACTTACGCGTATGGCTGGTATGGTTTCCCATTCTATTCAAGGCCATCTGCAACTTGGGTGTTTGGTTTCTTTTGCACAAATTGTTGTCCCAAAACTGCGGCGTAGCTTTGAGGCCGCACATCCTGCAGTAAAATTGAGTCAAAGCGAGTTAACGCAATCAGAAATTTTTACTGCTTTACGTCAAGGTGATATCGATCTGGCTATAAGTTATGCAATAGATTTACCCAAAGACTTAGAGTTTCAAGCAATAAAATCTCTACCCCCATTTGTTATGCTTGCACCTGACCACCCGCTTGCAAACAATAAAATACTAACGGTAGAACAGCTCACTGGTCACGCAATGGTTCTTCTGGATTTACCCCTTAGCTCTGACTATTTTTTATCATTTTTTAGTCGAACGGGGCCAAGGCCTATAATAGCAGAACGTACAAAAGATCTTGCTGTGGCGAGAAGTCTTGTTGCAAATGGATTTGGCTATTCAGTAATTAATTACAGGCCCATAGGCACACATGCTCCAGATGGCAAACCATTGATATTTGTACCACTGGAAAGTGAAGTGCCACCTTTACCAGTCGGATTACTCTCACTCAAAGGGTTGACAACCCGCCGCATCTACTCAGCTTTTTTAGACCTATGCCGTGAGGAAATGAAGTGACAAAAACATTAGAAATCCTCGATACTTTGGTTTCGTTTGAAACCACCAACACTAAGAGTAACTTAGAGCTAATTGATTTCGTTGAAAAATTTCTTGTTCAGTTTGAATTTCGTGTGACCCGTTTGCATGCGCCTTGCGGTACAAAGGCTGGAATTTACGCCGAGATTGGGCCAGCGATTGAAGGCGGCTTACTTCTTTCAGCACACTCAGATGTTGTAACAGTTGAGGGTCAAAAGTGGACATATCCACCTTTTAAATTAACCACTGCGGGCGATCGATATTATGGTCGCGGCACAACAGATATGAAGGGATTTTTGGCTTCCATGCTCGCCTTGGCTTCCCGTATCAATGATAAAAAACTCTCCAAACCACTTGCGCTGCTTATTTCATATGACGAAGAGATTGGATGCGTGGGTTTACAACAAATGAAAGCACAATTGGCACCGTTATTACGTGCACCACAGCTTTGTATTGTTGGTGAGCCAACTGAAATGAAAATCGCTTTGGGCCACAAAGGTAAAACTGCTTATCGTGCAACTTTTACTGGTCAAGCTGGACATTCCTCACTCGCACCACAATTTGACAATGCATTGCATATTGCGGCAGATTTCATGTCTGGTTTAAGGAATATGCAAAATCAACTCGCTAAATCAGGACCATTTGATTTTGATTATGATATTCCATATACCACTATTCATGTTGGAAAGCTTTCAGGCGGTGAAGCTTTAAATATAGTACCAAATCATGCCGAAATGTTATTTGAAATTAGGCATCTTGAAGCACAAAATACTGATGATTTAATCATTCATATTGATGCTATCGCCCGCCGTTTTGAAAAAAATAATGGGGTACAAGCTGTCGGCATTGAAATAATCAACGCTTATCCATATTTTGAAATGAAATCCAATCATGAACTCATCAAGAAGCTCATTTCCATTACAAATACAGATAAAATAAAAGTTGATTTTGGGACTGAGGCCGGGATACTTTCACAGATGGGCGTGCCAACTATAGTGTGTGGCCCTGGCTCAATGTCAGGCCAAGGGCATCAGGCAGACGAGTTTATTTCAAAACAACAATTATTATCTTGTGACGATTTCTTGGGCAAACTCGTTGTTTAAAAAGTGTTGTCAGACAAAGTCTTTAAGAATACCCATCAACACCAGAAGCAAATAAACCACACCGAGATCGTTACAATGGTTTAATATCTAAAACCTTCCATTTCATGGAAGTTTTGGAGCTTACCGATTGCAACGTAACCTCACTAATAATATTTAATATATTAATATCTTAAAATCTCACATGAGCGACACAATCAAGGTCGCATTTAGCAAACCAATGCATACAGCTTTTTAATAGAAATAAATAAAGCTTTACGAAATATTTATATAGAGAATATCCATGCATGAACGCCGAATTCCCGAATGGCTTCGCCACGCACCTGCACCTTCTGTTCGTGGCTTTGCAATGCTAGCGGCATTTGAAGCAGTAGCCCGAGGTATTTTGATTTCAGTTTTTCCACTATTGATGTTTCGCACATTACAAGATGCCCAAATGGTGTCATTAATTTATTTTATTATTGGAATTACATCTCTGATTGCTGGTCTTTTAGTTCCAATAGTAACGAGATATTTACCACGCAGATGGGTATATATTGTTGGTGTCTTAATGTTCGCTATTGGTAGCCTTTTAGCAATACTTGGAACTGCTACTGCAATAGTAATTGGCTTACTATTAAATACTGTGGCAGTAGTCCTAACCTTTGTTTGTTTCAATGCTTATGTTTTAGATTACATATCAAAGATTGAACTGGGGAATTGTGAAACTTCTCGAATGTTTTATTCAGCACTAGGTTGGACTGTTGGTCCAGTTTTAGGTGTATTTTTATTTAAATGGTGGGAACCAGCTCCATTTTTGATTGCTACTTTTGCGACCTTTGGGATGTTAGGAATGTTTCTCTTCATGCGGCTTGGTAATGGAAAATTAATAGTGAAATCTATTGCATCCCCCACCAACTCACTAGCCTATTTTCCTAAATTTTTAAGGCGTCGCCGCTTAGTGTCCGGGTGGACATTTGCAGTAGTTCGCTCAAGTGGATGGTGGGTTTATGTAGTTTATCTTCCAATTTTTGCTGTTGAAAACGGACTGAGTGAAGAACTGGGTGGATCCTTACTATCGCTTACCAATTCAGCATTATTCATTACCCCCCTGATGCTACGCTGGATAAAAAGAAAATCTATAAAAATTGCAGTTCGTACAGGATTTTTAGCAAGCGCAATATTGTTTATTTTAGCCTATATAACTGCAGGAATACCTATATTTGCTGTTGCAGCTCTTATGTGTGGGTCATTTTTTTTGATATTGTTAGATGTCAGTGCTGGTCTCCCTTTTTTATTGGCCGTGAAGCCATCTGAACGTACAGAGATGTCAGCAATTTATTCTAGCTATAGAGATGTATCTGGAATTTTAACACCAGGAGCAGCATGGATTGTTTTATTATTTGCTCCACTCAATGGAGTGTTTGCATTAAGTGGCATTGCTCTATTTGGGGCTTGGAGCCTAGCAGGATTGTTACACCCTAACTTAGGCCAATCTAGAATTAAAATGCAGGCTAAAGATAGCTAATACAAAAGCCTTAAGTATCAAACATACAGTGTTCTCAGATAAACAAGCTTTGGTAACCGACTTCGACTAAATGTCATTGGCAGTTCAAATCTTAGCCCACCCTCTTCTTTTGGATATCCTTATAGCATCAGCAACGGTGTTGTCAGACAAAGCCACACCCATCTCAAAGTGCCATGATCACATAAACCTATGAAGCGCAGATTTGGAACCACTCCTTAAGAGCAGTTGTGCGTTTTTGCTTATAAGTTTGTCTGTTTTGAAGATGTCTTTCATGATTGAAGTGGTTGTATATTTGACTGTGATAACTGGCAAACCTCTGGAGCGCGGCTGCTGTTTTAAATAACTGCATTGCTCGCTCTCGCCGTCGAAACGGTAAGTGTGAGTTTTCACATCTGTTGTTGGACCGGCCTCCACATAATTGCTTGTCGGCAACGCCAATTTCACGAAAAGCGGCACCGTAAGATGGCAACTTATCCGTTGTTATAATCTTTGGTGAGCCGTGTTTACGCATTGCTTTTATGAGAAACTTCTTTGCAGCTGCTTTATTACGTCGCTTTGTAACGTAACATTCAAGAACTTCCCCTTCATGATCAACCGCGCGCCATAGGTAAAAGCGTTCTCCATTTATTTTGACAAAGACTTCATCTAAATGCCATTGCCAGTTTGAGTGTTGATCCGCCCTCTTCTTTCGAATTTCCTTAGCAAATTTTGAACCAAACCGATCTACCCAGAACCGTACAGTTTCGTGACAGATATCAATACCGCGTTCATGCAAGATATCTTCAACTTGGCGAAAACTAAGAGGGTAACGCACGTAATACATAACCGCTAAGCGGATGATTTTGGGAGACGTTTTGAAATATTTGAATGGATTATGTGCTGTCATTCATAAAAATTAGGCATCAACCAATGGGACGTCAAGTTTGTCTGACAATGCCCAAAATAGTCTTAAAAAATTAATCTAAAAAAATTTATAAATTAATAAAGTACCCTTTTGTAAAGTCAGAGCGACACCCAAGCAGAGTTCCTAGACGATGACTTGACACAAGCATTGATAAAGCGAATGCCCTCCATACCATCCATTACATCTTGACAGTACACGTCCTTTGGTACCGGTTGACAGGCTTGCGCAGCACGAATTGAACGTGCTGCTTCAGAGTAAATGTTAGCAAAACCTTCGAGGTAACCCTCTGGATGCCCCGCAGGTATTCGGTTTAGTGCATTCGCAGTCAAGCTAGTTCCAGCCCCTCCACGGGTCAAAAGTCGTTTTGGCTCACCAAAAGATGTATACCAAAGGTGGTTAGGATTTTCTTGCTGCCATTCGATTCCACCTCTTTCACCGTAGACGCGTAATCGTAAACCATTTTCGTTGCCCGGCGCGACTTGGCTACACCACAGCATACCTTTCGCACCACCTTCGAAACGCATCATCACATTTGCATTGTCATCAACACGACGCCCAGGAACGAAAGCGTCAAGGTCAGCTGAGAGATGGCTTAGCGACAGGCCAGTCACAAACTTGGAGAGGTTGTAGGCATGAGTACCAATATCACCTATTGAGCCACCCACTCCAGAGCGCATTGGGTCAGTTCTCCAATTGGCCTGCTTATTGTTAACTTGCTCAGTTAGCCACTCCTGAACATATTCCACTTGTACGAGCCGCAACTTACCTAATGCTCCAGATTCAACCAATTCGCGCGCTTGTCGCACCATCGGATAGCCAGTGTAGTTGTGGGTCAATATGAAAAGTGAATCTGATTTATTAACTGCAGCAACCATTTTCTTTGCTTCTGATAAAGTTGCAGTCAGCGGCTTGTCACAAATAACGTGAATCCCTCGCTTAAGAAACTCACGGGCCACTGGGTAGTGCATGTGGTTGGGCGTAACAATGACAACCGCCTCTATTCCTTCAGCCAGCCGCGCTTCGCACTTAGCCATATCCTGGAAAGTACCATAGTTTCGATCCTTTGAAAGGCCTAACGCTTTGCCAGACGCAATAGACTTTTCAATTGTCGAAGAAAGCGCACCAGAAATAAGCTCAAACTCGCCATCAATTCGAGCAGCTATACGATGTACTCTACCAATAAAGGCATCATTTCCACCACCTACCATACCCAGCCTAATAGGTTTTTGCATTTATTTATCCTCCAAACCTAATATCCGTTTGTTCGCAGCAACATTTGTTTCTGCATTAGCAAAGTCATCAAATGCGTGTGGCGTGATAGAAATAATATGGTCTTTCACAAAACTTGCCCCTTCCCGCGCACCATCTTCAGGGTGTTTGATAGCGCATTCCCATTCCACAACTGCCCAGCCATCAAAATCTATTGTTGCCATTTTAGAGAAGATAGCACCAAAATCTACCTGTCCATCACCCAATGAGCGGAAGCGACCAGCGCGGTTAACCCAGTTCTGATAACCACCATAAACGCCCTGTCGACCAGTAGGGTTAAATTCGGCATCTTTAACATGGAACATTTTAATGCGATCAGCGTAAATATCGATATGGTCTAAATAATCCATGCACTGCAGCACAAAATGAGAAGGATCATAAAGCATATTACAACGTTTATGTCCGTCAAGTCGTTCAAGGAACATCTCAAAACTATTCCCGTCGTGTAAGTCTTCACCCGGATGAATCTCATAGCAAACATCAACTCCATTCTCATCAGCATAATCTAATATCGGCTTCCAGCGCTTGGCCAGCTCGTCAAAGGCAGTTTCAATAAGCCCAGCTGGGCGTTGTGGCCATGGATAGATATAAGGCCATGCAAGCGCTCCAGAAAATGTGGCGTGTTCCGTGATGCCAAGATGTTTAGAAGCAGTGATGGCTTTTTTCACTTGATCAACAGCCCACTTCTGCCTTGCCTTGGGGTTACCACGTACAGCCTCAGCGGCAAAACCATCGAAGATTTCGTCATAAGCTGGATGAACGGCTACAAGTTGGCCCTGTAAATGTGAAGATAATTCAGTTACTTCAATACCATTTCTAGAGGCCACACCTCTAAACTCATCACAATAGTCTTTGCTCTTAGCGGCAATTTCCAAATTAAAAATATTTCCAGCCCAACTAGGCACTTGAACACCAATATACCCACACTCAGCTGCCCATTTTGTAATACTGTCCCACGAATTAAACGGTGCAATATCGCTTACAAATTGTCCTAAAAAAAGAGCAGGGCCTTTAATAGATTTCATAATGTTCTCCAGATAAAATTTATGAATGGCTCATCTTTTTTGACTAAGTGCTACTGCAAGTATGATTATTCCACCACGTGCAATAAGTTGTTGGCTATATTCTAAGCCCATAAGAATTAAGCCGTTGTTAATCATTCCAATCATCATTGCACCTACGACTGTACCTATCACAGTGCCCTTACCACCAAAAAGACTGGTGCCTCCTAAAACCGCGGCTGCTATTACCGAAAGTTCATCACCTTCACCCAATTGAAAGCGTCCTGATTGTAAACGTCCAGCATACAACATCCCAGCAAGTGCAGCTGCGGTTGATGACAAAACGAGAACGCGAAACTTGATCCGTGCAGTATCGATTCCTGAATATCGTGCGGCAGTTTCTCCACCACCCGTAGCTAAAACACGGCGACCAAATCCTGTACGGCGAAGAGCAAAATGCCCAATAGCACCAAGAATTAAAACCCAAAACAATAGGACGGGTATCCGTCCAATTGAACCCCCACCAAAAATCCAAGCATATGATTGGTTAAGAATTGGCACAGCTGCGGTATCAGATATCCACATGGCAGCACCCTTAGCAATACCCATCATTGCCAGTGTAGTCAGAAATGATGGAATTCCCACACGCGTAGTAAGCCAACCGTTAAACATGCCAACAACCAATCCAGTTGCAAGTCCAGCAAATACTCCAGCAATTGGACCTGCAATAGCGATGGCCATGGCCACAGTAACTGTTGCTAAACCTGCAACAGAACCAACCGAAAGATCAATCTCTCCAGCAGACAAAACAAATGTCATTGCGATGGCCATTACCGCTATCATTGCAGTTTGTCGGATGATGTTCAGAAGATTGTTAGGATTTAAAAATCCCTTATCAGAAAGTGTGACCGCAAAAATCAAGAATAATACTATAAAGCCAATGTAAATAATATTTTGACGCCAATCGCCAATTAACACCCTAAACAAGTGTGATTTGCTAGTTCTAGATTCAGCCATTAGTAGACTCCAGTCTTGTTTGTGCCTTTACGGCTAATTGTATTTCTGTTTGTAGGTGTTTTTCAGCTGCTTGTAATTGGCGCCCAGGGTCGTCGTTAGGGTTGCTCGATTCATTATAGTATTCGCGCGGATTATCAGAAAAAATACGACCCCCTTCCATAACAACAATCCGATCACAAGCCGTCAGCAGCTCCGACAACTCTGATGATATCATGATAATCGCTTTACCCTCACGCGCAAGGTTCCTGATCAATGCTACAATTTCAGATTTTGAACCTATATCTATACCCGCAGTTGGCTCGTCCAATACAAGAATATCTGGCATTGTAGCTAGCCACTTTCCAATGACTACCTTTTGTTGGTTTCCACCAGACAACGTTACAACCGCATGATCGCGACTTGCTGTCTTTATAGACAGCCTTTTAATCTGTGCATCAACTATAGATTGTGACTTTTGTTTTATTTCAAAACCGTAGCGTGTTAATTGCTTAAGTGATGCCATGGTTACGTTTGATTGAACTGAGTGATCAGCAATAATACCCTGTGTTGATCGGGACTCCGGTACAAGTGCTACTTTTGCTGCATTGGCATCACCTGGTCGTCTGAAGTTAACAGACTTTCCTCTAATTTTTATTTTTCCAGACTGCGCAGGCGTAATTCCAGAAATAATTCGAGCCAAAGATGAACGTCCTGATCCTAGTAACCCCGCCAAACCAACGATCTCACCCTCGTGAACCTTCAAGTCAACTTTCTGTGGGCGATATCGACCACATACATCCTGCAACTCTAAAAGCAAATCTCCCTTTGATGCTTTACTAAATGTAACATCAGCTAGTCCGTTTGAACGCTTACCTACGATATGTTCAATCATTTTATCTATCGGCAGCTTGGATATTGGCGCACTAATTACATGTTTACCATCGCGCAGAATTGTTGCACGATCAGCAATCTGGATAATTTCATCCATACGATGACTAACATAAATGATGGCTGTTCCCTTTTCTTTTAGCTTTCGCAAAAATACAAAAAGACGCTCAACGTCTGACACAGCTAAAGCAGTCGATGGCTCGTCAAGCACCAAAACCTTTGCGTTTTGACTAATTGCCTTTGCTATCTCAGTTAACTGTTTCTGACCTGCGCCCAGGTCACCAACCATAGCATTTGGGTCTACATCGACCTGAAGTGTGTCAAACAGCGCCTTAGCTTGGCGTACTGCTTCTTTATCATTTATAAGATTTAACTTGGAGACAGCTTCACGCGTAAGAAAAATATTCTGAGCAACAGAAAGGGTTGGGATTAGACTCATTTCTTGAAAGTTCATCGCAACACCTGCATCGCGGGCCTCTTTTGGATGGCTTTCTGTAAGGTATTGATCGCCTACCTGAATAGTCCCAGTTTCAGGCTTATGAATTCCATTAAGTACTTTCAAGATAGTTGATTTTCCAGCTCCATTGCCACCCAAAAGAGCGTGCACTTCACCAACAAAAACTTCAAAATCCACATTATCAAGCGCTTTGACACCCCCAAAACTTTTGGAGATGCCTCTCATTTGTACAGCAACAAAAGGTTTTGTCATTAAACCTCAACCCAATTCCCAGTTTGCCCAGACTTGATCAACGCATCAGCCACTAATTCAGTTTGCAAAGCTTCAGCAAAATCAGGCGTCGGTGTTTCACCGTTAACGATGGCCGCAAAGAAATCGCGGCATTCAACAATCTTAGTTTCAGAGTACCCAATACCAAGGCCAGGTATTGGCCAAAGCCCATCACCATAAGGATGGGCTGGACCAGTATAAATCGTCCGAAATCCACGCGCGTCACCTGGATCACTTGCAAACATTACTTGCAATTCATCCCGCCTCTCGTAGTTAAAATGAATAGAACCTTCTTCACCATGAATTTCTAAGGTAAGAAAATTATTGCGCCCGTAAGCATTGCGTGTTGCTTCAAGTGTACCAACTGCGCCAGTTTCAAATCTAATAAGTGATAAAACTTCATCATCCACATCAACAATACCTAAAGGAGCATCTGTTTTTTTGTCAGAAGCACCAAGCTTGTCTACGCCCCCTGCTTGGATTGGTCGTTCTTTTATGTAAGTTTTTGTTATTGCGTTTACCTCAGTAATGTTTCCCACGAGATAGTGTGCCATATCGACAACGTGAGTTCCAATATCACCTATCGCACCTGAACCAGCAATATTTTTTTGAAAACGCCAAGATAGTGGGCCATTAGGGTCAGCAGACCAGTCCTGTAGGTAAGTACCCCGAAAGTTAAGAATCTTACCAATCCGCCCTTCGTCAATGAAGCGTTTTGCTAAAGCAACTGCAGGAGTGCGCCGATAATTAAACGCAACCATATTAGTCACGCCTGCCTCTTTGACTGCTTTAGTCATAGCTCGAGCCTCTTCAACGGTTCGCGCTAGTGGTTTTTCGCAAATAATGTGTTTACCAGCCTTTGCTGCAGCAATTGCAATTTCAGCATGAACATTATTTGGCGTGCAAATATCAACAACATCAATATCGTCTCGAGCGATTGTATCCTTCCAATTACTTGAAGCCTCTTCAAATCCAAAACGCTGTCGCGCTTCTTCTGCAAGAACATCATTGACATCTACAACAACTTTTCGATGAGGAATCGCCGGAGCTGGCCAAAAAAACATAGGCATTGCAGCATATGCCATGGCATGTGCTTTGCCCATAAACCCACCCCCAATCATAGCAACATTTAAGGATTTTATCATAAATTTTCTCTTCTATATAAATTAAAGTAAAAAACATAAGGGCGGAAAAGCTCTTAGCCCAACCGCCCAAACCGGTTAATTATTTTATGCTATTTTTTATATTGTCAGTGGCCTCTGCACTATAGACAGTCATCCAGGCTTCAAGCAAGTTGCTTTGCTGAACTGGCAGGGCTGGGAGCGCCACAAAAGCTGGGGCATCTTTATCAAGAAGTCCATAACCAGCTAGTAGCGCTTCAGTTACACCCTGGTGATATGGACGTTGTGCACCAAGCCCGTAGACATGGCCACCCTGCGCCATACTAATCGCAACGTTTTCACCAAGATCAATTGTTGTAATAACTAGATCATCACGCCCAGAAGCCCGTGCAGCAGCAATCACACCCTCCGCAGGAACGTCCCAGACCGCCCAAATACCATTAATTCCAGGATTAGAAGTTAGCATTGCATTTGCAGCCCGATCAGCATCGCCAGAAAAGTCTGGACCACCTATGCCTTGTTCAGCAACAATTTTGATATTGGGGTAGTCAGTAGCAATTGTAGCTTTAAAACCATCATAGCGCTGACGTGTAACAAAGAAGTCTGCTGCATGAAAAACTAATCCAATCTGACCTTCTTCACTTAATGCTTGCGCCATTAAATGTGCGGCAGCTACACCATTACCATAATTGTCTGCTGATACTGATGCAATATAATCTTTTCCAGCAACAAAGTTTGCGGGAACATTGTCCATAAACACAAGTTTTACACCAGCCTCAGACGCTGCACGAAAAGCAGCAGCAGTAGCAACTGGGTCTGTCGGAATAGACACAATGATATCAGGTGAACGAGCCATGATGGTTTCAATGTCAGCAACCTGCTTTTCTGGCTTAAAGCCTGCATCTGTTACTGCAATAACTTCAATGCCCATAACTGCAAACTGGGTTTTAAGACCATTAATCTGGGCTTGACTCCAATCATTACCGCCATAATGCATCACAATTGCAGCAGTGGCTTTCATCGCCTTAATTTTAGCAATCTCATCATCATTTAGAAAAATAGATGACGCTGCTGCGGGAGCTTCTCCATTAGGGCCTTTTGATAGAACAGTTTCCTGCAATGCCAGTAGGGCGGCAGCGGGATTCGCATTAGCTTGTAAAGCCGAAAGCCCTAATGCAATAACCATTGCAGAGCTCATTAACATTTTTTTATTTATCATAATTTTCTCCATTTTTTCGGATAAATCCGAGTTTGTTAAATTGTATTATTGTGCCTGTTTTAGATAATTCATGCTCAAACGTGCCCCTTCCAGCGGATCTCCCCAAGCATCCAGCTCTGTACAAATCCAGCCTTCAAATTTGATTTCTTTAATAACCTTCAGGATAGGAGCTGTATCTAGATCGCCTCTATCAAGTGGAACAAAGGCAAATGGGTCCCGTTGAAGTCCTTTTAGATGAATATAAGTTATTCGATCTGCATGCTCTTGGATCATCTGCGCAGGATTTCCACCTGCTGCAGCTAAATGCGCCGTATCTGGACAAAATCTAATGCTAGTCAGATCAAAGATCCGGCGAACTTCTTCTGGGCCTTCAACAATTGTTGAAAGGTGCGGATGATAATGTGCTTGAAGGTCACGCTCTTCAGCTAGATCATTAACCCTATCTAGGGCAGCTCCAAGTTTGTGATAGTCAGATTCACGGGTACCATCATATCGTTTGGCCCCTCCTCCAACAACAAAGTGTGGTGCACCTAGTTCTGCGGCTCTGTCAGCTGAACGAGTAATTCGATCCAACTCATCAGGTAGAATATCATCAAAGATAAAGTTTGCACCGGAATAAGCTGCTACAAGTTCTAGACCTGTTCGTTGAAGGAGTGCTCGAAAGTCAGTTACTTTATAGTCAAGTAAATTTCCATCAAAAAGCTCAACTCCAGAATAACCTGCTTCGGCAATTTCAGTTAGGGCCTTATCCATGTCGCCGAAGGTTCTATAAGCTAATTGTGAGATTGAAGTAACACCCACGGCATCTCCACCCAAGGCGCCCCAACAGTTTGCATGATAAGCTAATTTACAATTGTCCATAATTTCCCTTTTTTCCAAATCACAACAAAAACATGCCGCTGTTTTATAAAACTTATTCAAATATAAAGTTATAAAAATGATTATGTCAACATTTAATAAGCAAAAGTATCTAAACTTTTGTTTTTTATCAGCATAAGTTAAGTATTGACCACTAAAATCAGGTCGCTTAAGTCTTAAATAAGTACAATTAGCGAGATTTAGCAGACCATGAGCCAGAATCAGACCAACCAACAACGTCAAAGGGGACGACCAAAGCTGAATGAGACCGCCGCAACAAGTGTTGCAGAGCTTTTAGGTTTTGTTAGGAAGCATCAGGCACTCACTCGGCTAGAACTTGAAAAGATAAGTGGTTTTGGCAGAGCTGTTGTGGCAGATCGCTTGGCATTACTTTCCGAACTAGGCCTCGCTCACGAAAACGAAACTGGAATCTCAGGTGGTGGGCGTGTCCCACGAATGGTCAGTTTCTCGAAAAATCGTGCGGTTCTTGTTGTAGCATCAATTGATCAATCTTCTATATCAGTTGCACTTTCAGACCTTACTGGAAAACTGACTGCGCAGCATCATGAGCCAGGTGATCTTGGCTTAGATCCCAGTGATGGCGCTGATCGAATGATTACCTTAATTAGGCTAATGTTGTCGCGCCAAACAAAACTACCAGAACTTTGGGGCATTTCAATTTCAGTTCCTGGGCCAATTGGACCAAGTGAAAATGGATCCCCCCTCACTTCGACCCCAGATTTTTTACCAGGCTGGAATGAAAGCAAATTGGTCGAGCGCTTGATTGCTGAATTTTCGGTACCAATTTGGTTGATGCCAAGTGTTAATACGATGACGGTTGGCGAACTACATGGTGGGACAAGCGAAAACAATGACTGCATGTTGTTTATTAAAACAGGCAAAAGGTTTACAGCAGGATTGGTTTATGAGGGCCGCCCATATAAAGGTGCAACTGGAGCTGTAGGACTTATTGGCCAATTACCAGCTACCCATGAGGGAATTTTAGGTACTTTGGACAGCCTTGCAGGTGCGGAGTTCATTGAACAGGCCGCTTTAAGGGAAGCGCGTAATGGTACAAGCGAGCAGTTGACAGATCTCCTCAACAGAGGTGGCGAACTTACCCTAAATGAGATTTGTCAGGCGGCTCAGCTTGGCGATACGGTTTGTGTTTCAATTATTACCGCAAGCGGAAAGTTAGTTGGTACGGCGCTAGCGACCTTACTAAATATGCTTAACCCTAAATGTGTTATATTAGCAGGAGCACTGGCACAAACAAACGATATATTTCTAGCGGCTGTTAGAGAAGCAGTTTATGGGGCATCCCATCCTTTAGTGACACGTGACCTTCAAATTTTGCAATCCCAATTAGGAAATACTGCAGGCCTTTTAGGTTCGGCGCATATATGTTTGAATGCACTATTTGAACCTAAGATGCTACGTGGATGGGTTATGATGGGAACACCTTTGATGCACCCAGATATCATCTCTATAATGCAACCAAAAATTGTTTCAGAGGGACTAGTCTGAAATGGGTATTATTGGATTAGGACCTCATGGCGAACGCGCAGCTCCTCCAGAAAGAGTAGTCTTGCTACCGAATGATATTGCAATGGCTCGGCGAAAAAAATTCAGGGTAGCTATTATCATGCATACTCTTGAAAGCGATTGGTCTAAGCAACTTGTGACGGGTATCATTGGAACACTTGGTGATGCTGGTGCAATTGTTGTCGAAGTGGTGGATTGCAGCTTTTCAGCTGAAGCGCAAATTCATGCGCTGAAGCGCATCCGACTTATGCAACTAGATTGTGTGATATCTCTCCCCATTACCAGTGAAGCAGTTGCCGACGCTCATCGTATGATCGCCGAGAGCGGCACACGTTTAGTGTTAGTTGACAATGTCCCCTCAGGCCTCCTGCCATCCAAAGATTATGCTAGCTTTGTATCTGCTGACAATTATGGACTAGGCATGATGGCAGCAGAAATGCTATCAGAACATATCCCCCAAAATGGGAGCATAGCGCTTCTTGGGTATGACAAAGAATTTTTCGCCACCAACGAACGTGAAATCTCTTTTTCTCGCTGGATTTCAACTAATCGTCCAGACATAACTACAAATATTTACCATTTCAATTCGATACGCACTGTCGGACAATTGGCAAAGGACCTATTAACAAAGCCATATTGCCCAAGCGGAATGTTTGTTGTCTGGGACACACCCTGCGTTGAAGTTTTAAAGGTTATGAGTCAGATTGATATTTACGTGCCTATAACAACAATTGACCTTGGCAGTGTGGTTGCATCGAGCCTTGCCCGGAATGGCCCCATAAAAGGGATTTCCGCTCAGAGACCATTTCAACAAGGGGAGTCAGTCGGCAAAACCACTGTTACTGATTTACTGGGGCGAAAATGCCCAGAGTGGATTGCGCTTCCTGGCCTTGCAGTCAGGCAATCAAATGTGGCTGAAAGTTACCAGGCTATTTGGCGTATGCCAGCTCCTCGTGCAATCCTTGATGGTCTTGCCCCTCGCAAGAACAGCTTGAATTCTGAAATCTAAGTACTGTGGGCACCCAATCAGATTATTACCCAAGTTGGGAAGAAGACTAGAAATAATCATTAATTATTTGAGTGTAGCGAATAGTTTTTACTGCACAAAATTTGGTGTTGTCAGGGTGTTGTCAGAAAAAGCCTAACATGTCTCAAAGTGCCATGATCACATAAACCTATGAAGCGCAGATTTGGAACCACTCCGTGAGAGCAGTTGCGCGTTTTTGCTTATAAGTCTGTCTGTTTTGAAGATGTCTTTCATGATTGAAGTGGTTGTTGATACCTTCTTAAAATCAGCAATCTATATTAATAGATAACTCATTCTACCTCAGCAACATGATAAGAACACTGATCAGCAAGCGCATGTCTAAATAAAGTTTATCCAGATTGATCTATTACTTCATTGTGGGTAGTGTTGTGGGTAAGAATATGGATATTATATTTTATTGATATATAACAATTACTTAAAGCCAGTAAGTGGCGGACAGACAGGGATTCGAACCCTGGAGACGGTCACCCGCCTACACACTTTCCAGGCGTGCGCCTTCGACCACTCGGCCACCTGTCCGTATCGGGCGTTTACACCGCTCACCTTGGCTGAGCAAGTAAAAAACTCTAGGATTTTTTGCTTGATTTACTTTGGAACACCTTACCCAATTCAGCGGCATTTTTAATAGTGATATCACGCTGCCCAAATGGTATTTCAATTCCTTCTTGTGCAAATCTACGAAGGATCTCAAAGTTCATATCTGACCGAGTTGAAGTAATTGAATTCACATCACGCAAAATGCCTCGTATTTCAAAATCAATACTGTCTGGGCCAAATCCAAGTAAAAATACTGACGGTCCAGGTGATTTTAAAATATTTGCATTTGATGAAACAATATCCATTAGAATTTCTTTAACAAAAACTGGATCACTATCATAAGCTACACCTACAGGAACTTTAACACGTCCCCTCTTACTAAGATGTGTCATGTTCGTTACGGTGCCAGATATGAAATCAGCATTTGGAATAATTACATTTGCTTGATCGAATGTATCAATAGTTGTCGCTCTAACAGCAATTTTACTTACATATCCGGAGTAAGCCCCTACTTGTATCCAATCACCAACTTTAATTGGCCGCTCAACTAATAGTATAATTCCTGAAAGGAAATTAGAAACTATAGCTTGCAGACCGAAACCAATACCCACAGAGAGCGCCCCTGCAACAATTGCTAAACTTGATAGATCTAATCCCATTGATGTAATCGCAATCAATGCTGCAAAGAAAATTCCTATGTAGCCAACACCGGTTACCAAAGCATTTTGTGCACCAGTATCAATTTTAGTATTTGGCAGAACAGAAAGTCTCAGTGCAGACTGCAATAGTCTTGTTAAAGTATAACCAATAGAGAAAATAATAATAAAAGTAATAAAGTCAGAGATTGATACACGGGTATCGCCTAACACAACGCCATCTTTTAAACTTAGCCAAACATCTTGAATATCTACTACTCGCGCGCCCCAAATGAGAGCTAATAAAGGTATCGCACAGCAAGCTAAAATAAATGCTAAAAAGACACGAAATAAACTACCCTTAGGTGTACTTTCCTGAACATCTTTATTTTGATTTTTTATGATTATTTCTGAAAACAAATAGGCAATCATTGTAAATACAACAAATAGAGCAAACAAAACTGCTAATGTTAAAATTGTTGCAAATACAAGTTTTGATCCAATGTTAGAATATCCAATAGCCGCAGAAATAGGGCCCACTAGCCCTGTAGCCATAGTTAACATTAAAATAGAAGACGATAGCCTGTCAGAAATTGGGGTAATTTTCTTCTCTAAAATTAATCGTGCGCGGTACATCTTCACTCTTTGAGAAAAAGTGATCAATCCATAACTTCCAATTAAGAGTAATGGAAATTCCATAACAGCAATCGATGTCTCAGATAAATCTGCTAATTGTTTCAAGTCACCTATCAACCAATATAGCCCGAGAACTACGCCCATTAAAATTGTGACCGTATAAGCTCCAACTAATCTGTTACTTTCAATTCCAAGCAGTTCTCTTGTCAGTCCAGTTTCTTTAAAAAGGTTATGTGCCAGCCAATAAGACCCCACAACCGCAATACTCATTGCCATTATTGCTTGTGTTAAAGCCCCTCCACGATACCCAAAGATATCTAACATTTCTGCTGACCTTATTAAGAAACAAATTCCCAAAAGAGGCAGAATGAATACTAAGCATGAAAAAGCTAAATATGTAATTTTTTTCAATTTTGCATCATGCCTTTGATTAGCAACCGACATATTTTGCGAAACCCACTTTGTAGCAGGAAATATTAGAGCCAAGCCCAGAATAGCGAAGAAAATAATACCTGGTAAATTGTTTGATCTAATTACGTTTGAGCTTGGGTTATTTAGGGATTGAGAAACTTCTGAACTCACCTGTCCGAAATATTTCTTAATATCAGAAACCATAGGGCCCCAAGTATTTGGGCTTAAGGGCGACACTCCAAGCTTCAAAAAGACGGATGCTGATCTCTCTCTTATAGTCTTATCAATTTCAGATATTAAGCCATTAGCTCTTCGAAAAGCTTCTTCAGCTACAATTAAAGGCGCCCTCGCAACTGCAAGCTGTTTGGATAATGACAATCGCAATTCAGAAATATCTTTTGCCTCAGTTTCTGAATCTTCTGGAATTGGGCCTAATGCATCAATTTGATCAGATATTATTTTTGATCTACCAGTTCTTGAGCTTTGCGCTTCAAGAGCTTCTGAACGGGCTGATGATAAGGACGATCTAAGTTTTTCTAAAGCCTCATTTGATGTTTGGCCACCGTATACAGCCTTTTCTGCTCTGGCTGCTAATGCATTAAATGCATCAATATCAAAAATTGTTTGTGTTTGCGCACTCACCGGCGCACATAAAAACATCAATGCTAGAATTATATGTATAAATCTATTTTTTAGAAGCATGACTTTTCCTATTCAAAAACTGCAGGTATGTTTTGCGAACCATTTTTCAACCAATCTGGGATTGGCAGGCCTTTTGCCTCCAAAAAGGCGGGATTATACAATTTGGACTGATATCTATTTCCCACATCACACAATATCGTCACAATTGTTTTACCAGGACCCATGTCTTTTGCCATTCGAATAGCTCCAGCAATATTTATGCCAGTTGAGCTTCCCATACATAGTCCCTCTTCTTTCAAAAGATCAAATACGATTGGTAATGCCTCATTATCAGAGATATTATAAGCTTTATCAACAGATAATCCTTCAAGGTTTGCAGTAATACGACCTTGGCCAATACCTTCGGATATTGAAGAGCCTTCAGATTTCAATTCGCCGTGAGTGTAAAAATTATAAAGCGCAGCGCCATCTGGGTCAGCCAAACCAATGGTTACGTCTTTATTTTTCTCACGAAGACCCGCTGCTACACCAGCCAAAGTACCTCCAGACCCAACGGCACATATGAAACCATCCACTTTGCCATCAGTTTGTTCCCAAATTTCAGGCGCAGTTGATATTATGTGGGCATCTCTATTGGCTACGTTGTCAAATTGATTTGCCCAGATAGCGCCATGAGGCTCAGTTTTTGAAAGCTTCTCAGCCAACCGTGCAGAATATTTTACATAATTATTTGGATCTCGGTATGGTTTTGCAGGAACTTCAACTAACTCCGCACCTACAAGGCGCAGCATGTCTTTTTTCTCTTGGCTTTGCGTATCAGGTATAACAATAACTGTTTTGAAACCCATTGCATTTCCAACTAAAGCCAAACCAATGCCGGTATTTCCTGCAGTGCCCTCAACAATCGTTCCACCAGGTTGTAGCGCCCCACTTTTAATAGCATTTTTTATAATATTTAATGCAGCACGATCTTTTACAGATTGCCCTGGATTTAAAAACTCAGCCTTGCCATAAATATCACATCCTGTGATCTCAGAAGCTTTTTTTAAACGAATTAGAGGTGTATTACCAACAGCATGAGGTAAATCAGAGTAACGGTTCATCAAATATTCCTAGTAAATTAATTAACGCTCAAAAACGTTTTTTGCTTATTGAAAAGAATTCGGCTCGTTATAGCAATTAATAAAATACTATACCAGCAATACTAATCTAACATTTTCTAAGTTTTATTTTGGCTTATTCATAGTAATTTGAATTAGACCTGTTCGATCAAATTCAAAAGCAGAGGCACAGCTGGTCAAATAGATATTCCACATCCTTCTGAACCGGTCATCAAACCCCATCTCAGAAATATCTTCCCATTTGGCATTAAAGCAATCAAACCACTGCCTAAGAGTTTCAGAATAACTTTTGCCAAACTCGATTGAGTTGCTGTACTCTAAACCTACTCTTTTAATCTCACTTTTTAATCTGCTTTCTGTTGGCAACATGCCACCTGGAAAAATATACTTTTGTATAAAATCTACAGAATTTCTATAATCACTAAATCTATCGCCTGGAATTGTAATTATCTGCAATGTAGCCTTTGCAGCTGGCTTTAAGCATGAGTTAACTTTATCAAAGTAAATAGGCCAATACTTTTCACCAACTGCTTCAAACATTTCTATCGATGCAATACCGTCATATTGATCTGCTTCATCGCGGTAATCTTGCATTACAATTTCAACTTTATCACTTAAGCCAGCTTTATTTATCCGTTCAACTGCAAAATCATGCTGTTCTTGAGAAATTGTTAAACCTTTTACATTTGCGCCTCTATTACCGGCTGCATATTCTGCAAAACCACCCCATCCACAGCCAATTTCAAGAATATGGTCACCTTCTTTAACACCTATTTCATCACACATTTGAGCGTATTTATTTATCTGCGCATTACTTAGTGTCTCTTTTTTTTCTTTAAACAATGCTGATGAATATGTCATTGTTTCATCCAACCAGAGTTTATAAAAATCATTCCCAAGATCATAATGATAGGAAATATTTTTTTTAGCCTGGCGTTTACTATTTGAGTTCAGCCAATGCCTGAGCTTTTCATATAGTTTGACTAATCCTGCACCTGGAAAACTTGTGGCTAATTGATGAAAATTTTGAAAAGTAACATCCATAAAATTTTGCAGATCAGGAGATGACCATTGCCCATCCATATAAGCTTCCATGAAACCTATATCGCCATCCCTCACCAAACGTGCAAAACAATCTGGATCAATAATATCTACACGAGCATCGATGCCATTATTTTCACCATATACTTTAAAAATTCTCTCATCAGGTAATTTTACCTCGATAGAGCCCACTTTCAAATTGAGTAATATTTTGAATATGCGCCTAAAATATCTTGGCAAATTAGCCTGATCCTTAATTGAGGTGTAAATATTTGTATTCTCAACTTTATTCATATTTATTCACTACCTTAATCAAAATCATGCTTTAGTACTTAAAGCGATCTTTTTAAAATTCTACTGTTTCTTAAAAATTGCATATGCATCTAAAGCAATTTTACGGCCAAGAGACAAATCAATAATTTCATTTTGAGTTATTTTATCAGCGCTTAATTTCCATGCAACTGGAATTGCATCAAAAAATGCCTTTGCATGTAATTCTTTATCAGCTTCAAGCCATTTTTTTCGATATTGTCCGTCACTATCAAATTTCTCCGCCTGTAAATTTGGATTAAAAATTCTAAAATATGGAGCCGCGTCAGCTCCACAACCCGCTATCCATTGCCAACCCATTGCATTAGATGCTGGATCCCAATCAATTAAGCAATCTTCAAACCATTTGAGTCCAATACGCCAATCTGTTTGCAAATGTTTGGTAAGATATGATCCTACAATCATTCTCAATCTGTTATGCATTGTTCCAGTTGTATAGAGCTCACGCATTCCCGCATCTACAAAACTTTGGCCAGTCCTGCCCTGCATCCATGCCTTTGCATTTTTATTTATACCTTTCCATGGAAAATCATCCCATTCGCCTCTCCAACATTGTGTATCAAGTTTTGGAAAGTGCCACAAAAGGTGATATGCAAACTCTCGCCAAACAAGCTCTTTTAAAAAATGTTCAGCTCCTAAATCATTTTTATCAAAAGCGTTTCGCAAACTATTAAAAATTAATCTTGGTGAAATTTCACCATAAGTTAAATTTTCAGATAAACCAGATGTTGCATGCCGCATTGGAAAATCTCGATCAATTTTATACCCATTAACTTTAGATACAATGAAGTTTTCTAATTTATTTAATGCGACCTCTTCACCCACATTAATGTATTTTGAAACAACATTTCTTCCTCTGTTCATTTCCTCACCTAATCCCCAATTTGATAATAGGTCAGATTTTGGCCAAACATGGGGTGAATGTAGTTTTGATATTTTAGACAAAGTAGAATTAACAGTCAGTTGTGAGCTAACGTGACGCCAAAATGGAGTATAAACTTTAAAATTTTCACCTGATTTAGTTTTTGGCACCCATGGCTCAAAAAGAACATGACCTTTAAAACTTGTTCCATTTAACAGCGATTTAACTTTTGTGTCTCGATGAATTGACGCCGGATCATAAGCACGAGACCAATATACGTCCAATGCACCCGTTTCATTCACAAGCTCTTGAAGAATTTCACAGGCATTCCCACGGCGTAAAATGAGATTACTACCCATACGCTCCAATTTTTGCTTGAAACATTCGATTGCCAGACCCAAACGCCACTTTGGCGCTGCGCCTAATGCCTCAAATACTTCATCAAAAATAAATACTGGTATAATTGGCCGACCTGATGAATGAGCAGCACTTAATGCTTCGTGATCACTAAATCTAAAATCACGCCGAAACCAGATAATTATTGGAGCTTGTGTCACTATACACCGCCCCTAATTATACAAAATAAATAAGCTTCTAAATTACAACACATTGTCCAAAGCAGTTATTAATTTATCAATTTCAGATTTATTTGTATAATGGACAAAACTTAAGCGTAATACTCCATGAGTGGGATCAATCCCTTGCGCTTCTATACAGCGAACAGCATAGAAGTCCCCACCACCTGCCATAATGCCATGCTTAGAGAGCTCATCTGCAACAGCCTCTGGATTATTTTTCAGAGCAATAGCAACTGTTGGAGCCTTTTTCGAAGCATCGGATGGTCCCAACAGTCTTACAGAATTCTTTACACTGAGATAATCCAAAAGAGGTTGAAGTAACATTTCTTCATGATGTCTAAAAAGATCATGTACAAATTCGCCACGACCAAGTGCATCATCATTACCCTTTGAATGATGTTTATAAACATCATCTATATAATCGGCCATTCCAGCACTTGCAGCAATTTGCGCATGATCTGGGCCTGCAGGTGTAAACCTTTTATAAAGACTATTTTCATTAAAATAATGCCCCTGATTTGGGAGCTTCATTCCAAGTTCACGACTTATAGTCATTATTCCTTGGTGTGGGCCAAATGTTTTGTATGCTGAGAATAAATAAATGTCTGAACCTAGTTTGCCAACATTAGGTATTCCATGAGGTGCATAACTTACGCCATCAACGCAACTATAAGCACCAGCAGATCTAATAACTCCACAAATTTTCTGCACATCATTTATTTCGCCGACTATATTTGAGCAATGTGGGAAGCATACAAGTTTTACTTTTTCATCTAACATTGAATTCAAATCTTGAACATCAAGATGACCTGTTTCACTGTCTATTTGCCACTCACGAACTTCTATTCCGCGATCGGCAAGACGGCGCCACGGCCCTGTATTTGCTTCATGATCCTGATTAGTAACAATAATTGCATCGCCTTCTTTCAAATATTGGCCAAAGGCTTGAGCTAAGACGTAAGTATTTTGTGTTGTTGAAGGACCAAAACTTACCTCATCAGTGGCAACACCTAAAACTAACGCTAAACGTTCTCGAGCCTCATCCATTTCCTCACCCGCCAGCTTTGAAGCTTCATAAGGCGCATAAGGTTGAACCTTCCGCTCATTATAGTATCGCGTCAAACGATCAATTACGGGTTTACATGTATATGAACCACCGGCGTTTTCAAAAAAAGCTTGACCCATTAATGCTTTTTGATCGAACGCAGGAAACTGTTTGCGAATATATTCGATATCAAGTTTCATTATTTTTCCAATTTTCGTATTAATTCAATTCATGAGAATAAATTGTATTTCTTTATTTTAATGCAAACTTATTAAACTTTATGCATTCACATCAACAACAACTCTGCCTTGTACTTGTCCTTTGAGGATTTCTTTTCCTAATTTTGGCAAATCTTCTAATTTTGCATTAACAATCATACTTTCAAGTTTATCAAAAGGAAGTTCGCTTTCAATTCTTGACCATGCTTCTACTCGGTTATCATATGGCCTGAGTACACTATCTATTCCTAGTAAATTTATTCCACGCAATAAAAATGGAATTACAGTTGCTGGCAATCCAGCACCTCCTGCCAATCCAACAGATGCAATAGATGCCCCATATTTCATTTGACCAAGCACCCTCGCCAGCATTGTTCCACCAACGGCATCAATACAGCCCGCCCAAGTTTCAGATTCTAAAGGCCTTTTAACAGTCTCGTTAATATCTTCCCTTGCAACAATTTGAGAAACCCCAAGAGATTTCAAGTAAGCCTCACTCTCTGGCCTTCCAGTTACACCAGCAACTTCATAGCCAATATTAGACAAAATGGCACTTGCCACAGATCCTACTCCACCTGCTGCACCTGTCACTAAAACAGGCCCATTATTAGGAGTTAAGCCGTGTGCTTCCAATGACATCACTGAAAACATGGCTGTAATACCAGCCGTTCCAACAGCCATAGCTTGTTTTGTAGATATTCCATCAGGCAACCCAACTAGCCAATCTGCATTCACTCTGGTTTTTTGTGAGTATCCGCCCCAATGAACTTCACCATAACGCCATCCCGTCAGAACAACCCTGTCTCCTGCTTTGTATCGAGGGTCATCAGATGCTTCAACTACACCTGCCATATCTATTCCAGGGATATGAGGATAGTTTCTAACCATTCCACCACCAGACCCTAAGCAAAGACCATCTTTGTAGTTTACTGTAGAATATTCTACCGCAACCGTAACATTTCCTTCAGGAAGTCGGTCAATGGTAATATTTTCAACAGCAGCAGAGGTTTTGCCTTCATCGTCTTTGCGGACAATAAGCGAATTAAATGACATTAGATTCTCCAAATAGATTGAGTTACAAAAGACACAATTTTATAAGTTATGTCATCAAAAAAATAGATATGTAATAAATTATTTATTTAGTAATTTACTTTATAGCTTGATCCATGAATGCATCTTTGGAAACAAAAGTATCTGCTCCTTTTTAGATAAGGAAAAGCAATACAGGTTGATCAAAATAATAAATTACAAAGCAGAATATGGCATAAGCCATTTTGGAATTTCATTATCTACATAACCATTTATTGAAGCATTTACACATGCTTCTAAGCTTCCAAAACGCACATTGCGCCCTGTTAATCCTTTGCCGTAGTGCGCATATTTTCCAGAATTAGTTATCAATGCCTCCGTTTTTGATGGAAAAATTGGCTCTGTTATAGAGCACCAACAAATATCTGGAACAACTTGAACACTTAATTTAGAAAATTGAGATAGATAACCCTGATCTTTTAATTTGCTGAGTGTTTCTCGACCAACAGTTAAAATAGTTGGAACAATTACTTTTTCATTTTTATGTATTAATAACTCCAAAAATTGCATACATTCAGTTGTTGATGCGTGCGGACTTCCAATTGCTACCAAATCTA
>Ga0257126_1000188_pt1 | contig 52416 bp, 46 predicted proteins | sample SI060_120mmetaG_FD_190151 | JGI IMG/M metagenome (GOLD analysis project Ga0257126, IMG submission 190151) | Marine microbial communities from Saanich Inlet, British Columbia, Canada - SI060_120m | ecosystem: Environmental > Aquatic > Marine > Inlet | place: Canada: British Columbia | collected... | reverse complement strand
AAGATACAGTCGTAATAAGAGCTAAAGCAACTACTAATATTGATTGTAAATTTTTTTTCATTATAATAAATTTATTAGTTAATACCCGGCAAAGATAAACTACTCTATTTAAACAAGCATAATAGAATGTCCACTTTTTTAACATTTAATTGTGTGTATCGGTGTTAATTGGTTGATTATCAATATTTTAAGGTGTTAGTTATTAGGCTAAAAAAAGTGAAAAATTGACTTAAATTTAGCCTAAAAACGTAAAATTTTGGTGAAATTGGGTGTTTTACCCCTTGTAGCTGATCCATTTCCACAGCTCTTTATAGCTTATTTTTTTGCCATACATAAGTATTCCTGTTCTGTAAATTTTTGCTGCCAAGCCAGTAGTGAAAATAAATCCAAGAATTAGAAAAGACATAGATATTAATATTTCCCAGCTTTCAACTCCAAAAGGAAGACGTACCATCATAATAATTGGTGAGGTAAGTGGAATCATTGATAGCCAAAAAGCTAATAGTCCATCTGGATTATCCATCACAGGCTGAATAAGAATGAAAGATAAGATCAAAGGCATAGTTATTGGGAGCATAAACTGTTGTGTATCTGCTTCAGCGTCTACAGCCGAGCCTACAGCTGCAAATAATGAACTATACATTAGATATCCAAATAAAAAATAGAAAATGAATGAAATAAAAATTGTTAAAAGATCAATACCCCCTGTTAATCTAACCAATTCACCTATAAGAACTGATTGATTAGGTTGATTGACGCTATTAACTATCTCTTCTGTATCTATAAATAGAATTTCAGCAAAGGTCGATATAATGATAGTTAGTATAATCCAAAGCAAAAACTGTGTTAGACCAACTAGAGCAACTCCTAAAATTTTACCAATCATTAGCTGAAAAGGCTTTACAGAAGATATTATTATTTCCACAATTCTATTTGTCTTTTCCTCTATTACGCCTCTCATTACCATTGTGCCATACATAAATATAAACATGTATATTAAAATACCAGTGATAAATCCAATACCCATACTGGCTTCTGTGCTAGAAGAAGTAGTTTCTCCTTCTGCATTTATTAATTTAGTTTCAATATTTACTTTAGTTTTTGCACTTTCAATTAATTTTATGTCAATACCAGAATTTTTCAGTTTCTTTTTTTCAATAATATTTTCTAACTGATTAGAGATAGATTTTCTAAGGTTTAGACTAATTTGTTGAGAAGAAAATATAGTGAAATTACTGTCGTAAATTTCTAATAGCGCATAAAAGGGAGAAGCATTTATATCTTTTTTAAATTTTTCTGCTTCACTTTGATCAATAAGATTAAAAGATATGTTTTCTGAGTCTTCTAGTTTATTGGAATAGCTGCTATTATCTTCAAAAACTGCAATTAACCTTTCTTGATTATCATTGTCTGTTAATAAAACAGGAGCAATAATTAATCCGGCCATTAAAATTGGTGCAAGTAGCGTCATAACTATAAATGACTTCTTTTTCACCCGAACAAGAAATTCTCTTTTTATTATTAAAAATGTTTTATTCACTTTTCACAGATTTTATAAAGATTTCTTCAATACTTGCCTCATCCTTTTTGAATGATAAAATATCGTGTTTAGAATTAATTAAATTTAATACCTCTCGAACATTTGAATCAGCAGGAATATCTATCTTAAATAGATTATCTGTATTTGAAATTACATTAAATTTTTCTGAAAACTCTAATTGATTTGTACTCAATTCTATTTCGTAGGTTTTTGATTTAAAATCATTTTTTATTTGGCTAACTGGGCCTTCAAGAATAGTTTTGGAGTTATTTATTAGAGCAATATGATCACAGATTTCTTCAACAGATTCCATCCTATGTGTTGAGAATATAATTGTTGTTCCATTATCTCTTAACGATAAAATTTCTTTTCTTATGATTGAAGCATTTATTGGATCAAATCCACTAAATGGCTCATCAAATATTAATAGTTTAGGATTGTGTATTACAGTGACAACAAATTGAATTTTCTGAGCCATCCCCTTAGATAATTCCTCCACTTTTTTTGACCACCAATGAATAATTTCTAGCTTTTCAAACCAATATTTTAACTTAGAAATAGCCTCATTGTAAGGCATTCCTTTTAATTGAGCTAGATATAGCGCTTGCTCCCCAACTTTCATTTTTTTGTATAAGCCTCTTTCTTCAGGAAGATATCCAATTTCTTTTATGTGATGTTTTGACAATAGTTCATTATTAAAAAGAACTCTACCCTTATCGGGGGCAGTAATTTGATTAATAATCCTCATCAATGTTGTTTTACCAGCACCATTTGGACCTAAAAGTCCATAAATACTTGAATTTGGAACCGAGATATTTACTTTATCTAAAGCAAGATAGTCGCCATACCTTTTTTCAACATCTTCAACAGAAAGCAGGATCTTATTTTTCATTTATCCGAACATTTCTTTTACTCGATCAAAGAATGATTTGTCATTTTTTGTAGGTTGTGGTTGAAAGCTTTTAGATGACTGAGCTTTTTCAAAGAATTTCTTCTCTTCAGAGCTGATTGTTTGGGGGGTCCAAACATTTATATGTACAAGTAAATCTCCTTTGCCATAGCTATTAACTGAAGGGAGGCCTTGAGATTTTAGGCGTAAAATTTTACCACTTTGAATTCCTTTTTCAATCTTAATCTTTACTTTACCTGTAATTGTTGGGATTTGAGTAGTTCCCCCTAGTGCAGCATCAGAAAAACTAATGTAGTGATCGTAATGCAGGTTTTGTCCATCTCTAGCTAAGCTTTCATGCTCATCAACAGAAATTAAAACAAGTAGATCTCCATTAATTCCTTCAAATGGTGCTGCATTACCTTTGCCACTTACTTTTAACTGCATATCATCTTCAACTCCTGGGGGTATGGTAATCTCTACTGTTTCTTGTTCTTTAATCATTCCATTAGAATCAGATCCAGATGGTCTATCTTTTATTGACTTTCCTGTCCCATTACATGATTGACAAGTAGATGCAGTTTGCATTTGTCCCAAGATAGTATTACTAATTCTAGTCACTTGACCTTGACCGTTACATGTTCTACATGTGTCGTATGTAACCCCATCAGCTTGTATTAATCTGTTGACTTTTATTTTTTTATCAACCCCCTCTAAAACATCTTTGAGAGTTAACGATAGTCTGATTCTAAGATTAGATCCTTTTACCATTCTTCTGCCGCCTCTACTTCCACCACCAAAACCGCCGAATCCACCACCTCCACCACCAAAGATGTCGCCAAACTGACTAAAAATATCATCCATGTTCATGCCGCCGCCAAACCCTCCTCCAGCAGCTCCCCGCATTCCAGCATGTCCAAATTGATCGTAACGCTGTCTCTTTTCAGAGTTGCTTAAAACTTCGTATGCCTCTGCAGCCTCTTTAAAATTTTCTTCCGCCTGCTTATTATCAGGGTTTTTATCAGGATGAAATTTAATAGCAATTTTTCTGTATGCTTTTTTAATTTCTTTATTGTCAGCACTTTTGCTAACTCCTAAAATATCATAGTAATCTCTTTTTGCCATATTTTATTAGTTTGCTACTACTACCTTAGCGTATCTTAAAACTTTAGTTGAAAGTAGATATCCTTTCTCAATTACATCAACAATCTTTCCTTTTTGTTTTTTATCTTGAGCAGGTATATTTGTAATAGCTTCATGAAAATCTGTATCCAGTTCTTTGCCAATTGGGTTTTCAATTTCCTTAAGTCCCTTTTTGTCTAGCTCTGCTTTTAATTGATTATAAATTAATAACATACCATCATTTTCTACTGGTTCATTAAGCTTAAAAGCTCTTTCAAAATTATCAAGTATTGGCAGTAGTGAAGTCATTATGTCTTGACTTGCAGTGCTGAAAAGTTCAATTCTTTCTTTTGCTGTTCTTTTTCTAAAATTATCAAACTCAGCGAATAGTCTTAAGTTTTTATCTTTTTCGTGCTTTAGTTGTTCATCTAATGAAACCGAGTCATCTTCAGCTTTAGTTGATTTACTCTTTTTCTTTGTAGTTTTAGTTGATTTCTTTTTTGCTGTCATAGTAATTTTTTATTAAAACTTTAAAGTGTAATAGTGCAATAACTTTGCCATTACTTTTAGTTAAGACAATGTGACAGTTATTTTTTTTGAGAATCTAAAAATCGATGTAGGGCAGGTCCTTTTAAATTTTTAGCAATTATTATACCTTTTCCATTAACAAGCACATTTGATGGAATACTTCTAATATTATATTTATTTGATCCTTCAGATTGCCATCCACCTAAATCAGACACATGATATTCCCAAAATAATTGATCTTGGTTTATTGCCTTTATCCATGCATCTTTATTTTTGTCAAGAGATAAACTATAAATTTCAAATCCATTTCCATCTTTAAATTTTGTTTTATTATATTTTCTATAAGCGTCAACTAAATTTGGATTTTCCCTTCTACAAGGACCGCACCATGACGCCCAAAAATCTATAAGAACTAACTTGTCCTTTATTTTTGATAAACTCATTTTTTCACCATTTGGATTATTATAGCTTAGATCTATAGCTTTGTCTCCAATATTTGTGCCTAAATCCTGAGCAATAAGAAAATTTGAAAATAATAATGTAAGAAATATTAGTCTTAATTTTTTCATAAATTATTTAGTTTAATCTAGTAATTTTTGCTCCTATAGCATTTAATCTGGAGTCAATATCTTGATATCCTCTATCAATTTGTTCTACATTATGAATTGTACTTTCTCCATCTGCTGCAAGAGCTGCAATTAAAAGAGATACTCCAGCTCTAATATCTGGAGAAACCATAGTTGTAGCTTTGAATTTTGAATTTTGATTTAACCCAATAACAGTTGCTCTATGTGGATCGCAAAGTATAATTTGAGCGCCCATATCTATTAACTTATCTACAAAAAATAACCTAGACTCAAACATTTTTTGATGAATTAGTACACTTCCATTAGCTTGAGAGGCAACAACTAAAATTATACTTAATAAATCAGGAGTAAATCCTGGCCAAGGCGCATCAGAAATAGTAAGTATTGAACCATCAATAAAATTCTCAACTGTATAGTTTTCTTGTGAAGGAACATAAATATCATCTCCATGTCTTTCAATTTTAATGCCTAGTTTTTTAAAAACCGAAGGGATTATACCAAGATTTTCATAAGAAACATTTTTAATTGTAATCTCAGATTTTGTAATTGCAGCTAAGCCAATGAAACTTCCAATCTCAATCATATCGGGAAGAATTTTATGAGTACACCCCGTTAAACTATCTACCCCCTCAATATTAATTAGATTGGATCCCACTCCAGTAATTTTAGCCCCCATGCTATTAAGCATTTTACATAATTGTTGTAAATAAGGTTCGCATGCTGCATTATAAATAGTTGTTTTACCAGAAGCTAATACCGCAGTCATTATAATATTTGCTGTTCCAGTTACAGAAGCTTCTTCTAGTAGCATATAAGCTCCTTTTAATCCTGACGATGATACTCTGTAAAATTCTTCTTTACTATCATAATCAAAATTTGCTCCAAGTTTTTTGAAACCATTAAAATGCGTATCAAGCCTTCTTCTTCCAATTTTATCTCCTCCAGGACGTGGAATAAAACCTTTTCCAAATCTTGCAAGTAAAGGACCAATCATCATAATTGAACCCCTAATGGAGCTACTCTTTTTCTTGTAGTCATCACTAGTTAAATAATCAATATTTATTTGATCAGCTTGAAAGCTGTAAGTATTGGGATTTATTTTTTTTACTTTAACTTCAAGATCTTCCAAAAGGTTAATCAATATATTTACATCTCTGATGTTAGGAATGTTTTCAATAATAACTTCTTCAGAAGTTAATAGAACAGCACAAAGTATTTGCAGAGCCTCATTTTTCGCACCTTGAGGAATAATTTCACCACTAAGCTTATTTCCACCTTGAACTTTAAAAGTTGCCATTTATCTTTTTTTCTTAAATTTCTTCTTATATACTCTGTTAGGCCTTGTTACTACGCTTTCAGACCTTATAAATTCAAAGTCTTCAGCTAGCTTTAATTTTCCATCTGAAAGTTGTTGCAAGTGAAGTTTTATGGTGTCGTTGCTTACAGAATGCTTGTTAAAGAGTAAATATGATTTTTTCATATGATTTGCAATCATTCCTGTCATTATTTCTTTTTCACGATTTTCTTCTAAAGTGACAGCATGTTTTATCATATTTTCAAGAGCAGCACCATAAAAAGGGAACCTAATCCTATTATTAGGATATGCCATTCTTTTCGGCTTTTCTTTAAGTTTTTCAATTTCAGGAACTGGATATGGTGAGGTTGCATCAATTTGAAAATTTGACATAATGTAAAGATGATCCCATAATTTGTGGGTATATTCTTTTATGTCTCTTAGGTGAGGATTCATTTGACCCATAAAATTAATTATGGCATTTACACATTTATTTCTATCCTCTTTACTTTCTAAATTTGTTGCATATTCAACCATCATTTGAACATGTCTTCCGTATTCAGGCAGAATTAGTTGATTTCTAGCAGTGTTGTACTTCATATTCTTTAATTTCTACAAAATTAAGAAAAAAACTAAGCTGAAGATAATATACTAGATAATAAAACTAGAATCCTAATGTTAAGCCTAAAAGATAATTTCTAGTTGCCTGAGGGAAGTAGCCGGCCATATCATAAATATTGCCATCACCTTGAGTGGTGTAATCATCATACTCTCTTGGGTCTGAATTTTCTGAAATATATCGGTATATCCAAGCATTGTTTACATACTTTGTATCAAATAAATTATTAACTAAGAAACTAATTTTTGCTTTCGTGAAAATAGAGCTCTTAAAATGATAATCAATTTGAAAATTACTGATCATATAGCTATCTAGCATACGTTTTTCTGATGAAGTATTATCAATATACTGATCTCCCACATATTTAGTATTTAAAAGAAAATTAGTATTCTTATTGTATTTGTAATTTATTTTAGCTGCCCAAGTTAGGTTAGGAGAAAATGCTAGATCTGTATTCTCATAAACCACTTGATTTTGTCCCCCAGTATCCCAATTGTCAACATATTGTATTAATGTGTCTAATTTATTTTCACTAATAGTAAGATTACCGCTTATTGATAATTTATTGTTTAAAATGTAGGAGCTTTCAATTTCCACTCCTTTTCTAAAAGAGTTTTTTACATTTTTGCTAGTAAAATAGCCAACATCGTTAATTTCACCAGTTTTTATTAGTTGATTGTCATAGTCCATATAATAAAAATTTAAATTAAAGATTAACCATTTGTCTTGGTATTTATATCCAATTTCCGTATCAAATAATGTTTCATGTACTGGCCTTGAATTTGGACTACTCTCCACATAGTCAGCTCTATTTGGTTCTTTATTTGCAACAGCATAGGATGCATAAAAAAGTTGATTTTTGTTGAGGTAATGTGATAGTCCAAATTTTGGATTAAAGAATTCTAAATTGACTTCCTGTCGATCTATATCTCCACTAATGTCATTGCCATTAAATTCATAAATTAAAGTTCTTAGCTGTAAGTCCATGAAAAAAGATGTGTTATCGGATGCTTTATAATTTGACTTTAGGTAGATGTTATTATCAAATTTAGTAGCAATATTTCTGTAGTATTCATGATTATAATCTCCGTTGCTTGCATATTCTGCCCATACTATATTTCCATAATGTTGTCCACTATATTTATTAGCAGCTCCTCCAAAAATTAGATTTAGATTTTCTTTTACGTGTTTTACAGAAAAGGTGATACCTCCAAAGTCATTATTTAACCATTTTCTTCTAATTAAATCAGTTGAAGTGATAGTGTCGTTTGTCAATGTTATATTTGAAAGACCATAATCTAATAAATCTTGATCTAACTTTTCTTGTTCGTAGTACCCCTTACCATTAGTAAAGTGACCAGCAATATTTAAAATTGTTTTTTGGTTAAGATTCTTAGAATAATGAAGCTGATAGTGAGTTTGAGCATAATTATCAACTTCATTTTCATAAGTGTAACTGTTAAAAGTTCTATTTGAATCTAAGTATATTAATGGAACTCCGTTCCAAGCCTGATATGTTCTTTCGTTTCCTGAAAAAATTATTCCTTTTAAAGTGGAGCTATCATCAAAATATGTTCCTTGAACATACAATGACTTAAGATCTGATGTTGCTCTATCAATGTAGCCATTAGAAGAGATTCTGGATAATCTTGCATCGAAAGTGAATTTATTATTAATTAAGCCTGATCCAAATTCAATATTATTTTTTAATGTGTTGTATGATCCAATACTATTATTAGTTATGGCATATGCTTTGGTATTTAATCCAATAGTCTGAAGATTAATACTTGCTCCAAAAGCCGCAGCCCCATTTGTTGATGTTCCTACTCCTCTTTGAATTTGAATATTTTCAAGAGAGGAAGCAAAATCCGGCATATTTACCCACCAAACACCTTGGCTTTCTGAGTCATTTAATGGGATTCCATTTATAGTTACATTAATCCTTGAAGGATCAGTTCCTCTAATTCTAAAGCCTGTGTATCCAATACCTGCTCCAGCATCTGAAGTAGTAACAACTGATGGAGTTGATGAGATTAAAAAAGGTAAATCTTGACCAAGATTAGATTTTTCAATTTGTTGTTTATTAAGATTGGTAAAAGAAACTGGAGTATTTGTTTTAGCTCTAATTGCATTTATACTAACTTCATTCAAATTTTTTTTTATTGAAATAGAATCATTTGATTGTCCAAAAAATATAAATGGAATAAATAGGATTATTAGTAGAAAGTTTATTTTTTTCATAATTATTGCTTTTATTATTAAATAAAACTTTTATGGGGAATTAGCTTTAAAGCTATTCATTTTCCTTGCTTGAATTACCAAGCCAGGTTCAATGGGTATGTTCTCAGCCGTTATTGTGGCACCCCTAAAAAGATTGTGCAATATTAAATAATATATCGTAAATATTTAAAAAATAGAAGCTAAATGTTTCTTAGCTAAATTGAGTCGATTACCTCCTTTGATAATCCAGTATTTATGTCCAAGAATTTTTAATTCTTTTTTATAAATATTAAAAAGTTTATCTCTATTTAATTCATTTTCTCTTTGAGGGTCGTATTCCCAACTAAGGTCAGGCTTACACAAAAGATATATTCTTTGCTCTTTCTTTTGAGCATTAATTTTTTCTAATGTCCATTTGTCACATTTTCCAAATTTGTGTTCAGACCAGATTTTAATTGTTAGTAAATCTGTATCACAAACTATAAGTTTTGATTTTTGATTTTCAAGTTTGTACTGATTTTGAGCAATTTCTAAAAGGTTCTCAAAATTATATGTGTTATTTTTCTTTTCTAGGTAGTCTCTAGCAAATTCATTAACAAGCTTTCTATTTAAATGTTTGGATAAGTTTTTAGATAGGGTTGTTTTGCCAGTACTTTCGGGACCTGTAACAATAATTTTATGCATCTTTTCCCATTAAACGTATCCAATTATAATATCCAATAAAAGCAATTATTGTGTAAAGCATGAACAGCACTGCTGTTTGTTGCAAATCTCTACTATTGTAAAGATATATAGAGACCAGATCAATAGCAATAAAATAAAGCCAATTTTCAAGTATTTTTTTAATCACCATGAATGTGGCTATAATACTAAAAACACTAGTAAATGAGTCCAATAGAGGTAATTTAGCTTGAGTATAGATTGTCAATATATATCCAAGTATTAATGTAAATATAATACCAACAAATAAAATTAGCGCATGATTGCCAATGCTTAGCTCTTTTATATAAAGTTGTTGTTTATTAGAACTTTCCTTCCATATAAAATATCCCGCCACAGCCATTATTAAATAAAAAACTTGTAAGCAAGTTTCCGCATATAATTTAGCTTCAAAGCATATAAATATATATAGACTAACACTAATAATTGCGGCTGCCCAACACCATATATTTTCTCTAGCTACCAAGATGACGTAAAGAACAGAAAATAAGACAGCTATTGATTCTAAATTTAAGACCATAAGTTCAGAAAAAAAGGACGTTAATTGGTCCATGTTAAAACTCTTCTATTTTGCTTAAATCAGAATTTATGATTTTTAGATTAAAAACAATTGGTATTTTATTTTTGAAAGCCAATTGTATTTCATGGTTAAGTGCTGGGGTTATATCTGTAAACTTTCCAAAAATTTGAGTACTCATACCATTGGATATTACTTTTATTGATTTGTAAAGTCTAAGCTTCTTTATAAATTCAATAATATGTTTTTTATATTTTTTATCTAAAGGATACATAGAAATCTCAACAGAACAATTCATATCAGATTGAATGGACTGCCTCAGAAATTTCTTTAATTAAGCTATTGTCTTTTTCAATTGCATTACCGACAACAATTATATCTGCTCCTGCCTGACAGTTTTCTAATGCTTTTTTTGGATTATTAATTCCTCCACCAATTATTAGAGGGATATCAACAGTTCTACTTACCGTACTAATCATTTTTGATGATATTGGGTTTTCAGCACCACTTCCACCGTCCATGTAGATTAGTTTCATTCCTAAAAATTCACCAGCCATAGCTGTGCAAGCAGCAACATTGTTTTTTTCATATGGAATAGGATTTGTATTACTCATGTAGGAAGCTGTGGTTGGTTTTCCGCTGTTAACTAGCATATATCCAGTTGAAATAACCTCAAGATCAGTTTGTTTTAGAATAGGTGCAGTAATTACTTGTTTTCCAATTAAAAGTTCTGGATTTCTACCTGAGATTAAAGAAAGGAATAAAATAGCATCTGCACTTTTACTTATTTGCATTGCATTTCCAGGGAATAAAATAACTGGTATAGAACTGTTTTGTTTAATAGATTGAATACATCTTTCAAGATTATCATCAATTAATAAACTTCCTCCAACAAAAAAGTAATCAACTTTTGCTTGATTTGCACATTTTACAGTTTGGATCAATTGATTATTATCTTGACGATCTGGATCAATCAAAATGGCAAAAATTTTTTTTGCAGCTTTTTTTCTGTTTAATAACTCTTTGTAGATTTCCATATCAGATTACTATTTGCAAACATACACTAAAATGTGATTATTTATTTTTAGAAAGTTTAAAATAAATAGATTTTTATCAAAAAAAACTTCTATTGTTTTTGATGAGTGATTTATCTTTCGGATTAAAATATCATCTTTAAAATTTAAATTCCCTTTTTGATACCACTTAAAAATACATTCTTTTGTTGACCATGCAATAGTTAAATCTTCTTGTGTTTTATTAGTATTGTCATTAACAGAAAGGAATTTATTTTTGATTTTTAAAACTCTTTCAGAGTTTATTTCTATATCAATGCCGGATTTTAATTCACTAACAATTATTGCAACAAATTGTTTAGTGTGAGAGATAGAGATTTTTTTATTAATGTCTAAAAAAGGGGCGCCATATTTATTGTAATCTAATTTAGCATTACCACACATTTCTTTTAAAAGAGCATTGACAGCTAACATCTCTAACCTTCTCTTTTCTGATTTTATTTGATCAAATTTGACTTCCTCGCTGAATGCTTTTAATTCATTAACTGATTCAGAAATTTCCCAAACTCCAATAGAACAAAATTTTTCTTTTTTTAAGAAGATTAGACCCATATACAAATATAATAATATTAGTATATTTGCATTCTTAAAATTTAAAAAATGGAATACAAAGTAAAAGATATATCATTAGCTGAGTGGGGTAGAAAAGAAATTAGATTGGCTGAAGCTGAAATGCCAGGCTTAATGTCAATTAGAGAAGAATATGGTGATAGTAAGCCTTTAGCTGGAGCAAGAATAGCTGGTTGTTTACACATGACAATTCAAACTGCAGTTTTAATTGAAACATTAGTTCATTTAGGAGCTGAAGTGAGTTGGTCTTCATGTAATATTTTCTCAACTCAAGACCAAGCTGCTGCTGCTATTGCATCTGCTGGTATTCCAGTTTATGCTTGGAAAGGAATGAATGAAGAGGAGTTTGATTGGTGTATAGAACAAACTTTGCATGCATTTACTGATTCTAAGCCATTAAATATGATCTTAGATGATGGTGGTGATTTAACAAATATGGTTCTTGATAGATATCCAAAACTTTGTGAAGGGATTAAAGGCCTTTCTGAAGAAACAACAACTGGCGTGCACAGGCTCTATGAAAGAATGCAAAAAGGGACTCTTGCTCTTCCAGCAATAAATATAAATGATTCGGTAACTAAATCTAAATTTGATAATAAATATGGTTGTAAAGAATCTCTAGTTGATGCAATTAGAAGAGCCACAGACATTATGATGGCTGGTAAAGTTGCTGTTGTTGCAGGATATGGCGATGTCGGAAAAGGTTCAGCTGCTTCACTTCAAGGTGCTGGTGCTAGAGTTATTGTTACTGAAATTGATCCAATTTGCGCCCTTCAAGCTGCAATGGATGGTTTTGCTGTTAAAAGATTAGAATCTGTTGTGTCTGATGCTGATATAGTTGTAACTACAACTGGAAATAAAGATATTGTTCAAGGACGTCATTTTGAAGCAATGAAGGATAAGGTTATTGTTTGTAATATTGGTCACTTTGATAATGAAATTGATGTTTCTTGGCTTAATGATAATTGGGGTGAAACAAAAAATACTATTAAACCTCAAGTTGATATGTATACTGTAAATGGAAAAGATATTATTCTGCTTGCTGAAGGTAGATTGGTTAATTTAGGATGTGCTACTGGACATCCTTCGTTTGTAATGTCAAACTCGTTTACTAACCAAGTTTTAGCTCAATTAGAACTATGGGAAAATTCAACTAATTACGAAAACAAAGTGTACATGCTACCAAAGCATTTAGATGAAAAAGTAGCTCGATTACACTTAGCAAAAATTGGGGTTGAGCTTGAGGAGTTAAGAGAAGATCAGGCCGAATATATCGGAGTAAAAGTTGAAGGCCCCTATAAACCCGAATATTACAGGTATTAATTATAAATATTTAAGATTGTATTGTTTAAACTGTAATTATACTGTTTTAGTGGTAAAATTGCAGGACTATTAGCAGCACTTCCATTTTGATCTAGTAAAAATGCTGAAGAGCAACACCCACAAAAGGCTATAGTTGAATTTATTGAGTCAATATAAGAGCAAGATAGAGAGGGTTCATAGCTACAATTCCTGTCATAAATCTTGTATTCGTAGTTTGAGAAGCTGTAGATGATAATACCTTTATTACCCCCTTCCAAAAACATGCTATTTCCTACTGTATTAAGAGTGCTAAATTCTGGCAAACTTAAATCAATTTCTATATCTACATATACATTTTGTATGTACTCATTACTGTCTCCGCAGTGAATAAATAAGAGTAAAACAATTATAAGTATTTTCCCCAATTTCATTCGTGCAATTTAGTAAAAAGAAATGGCTCTGATTTTACATTTTTTAATGTTTTTTGATATCTTTACAGACTTTAAAATTATTTAAACGAAACATTATACTATGTTGAGAAAAATTTATTCAATAGTTGCATTAGTTTGTTTTTCTACTTTTGCTTTTGCACAAACCGGAACACTTAAAGGAGTAATATCAGATGTTATGACAGGAGAAGCTATTCCTTTTGCTAATGTTGTTATTGAAAAGGGAGGTGATCAATATGCAGGAACAACTACGGATTTTGATGGTAAATACACCATCAAACCAATTGAACCGGGAAATTACTCTATCAAAGCTACTTTTGTTGGTTATCAAACTGTGGAGGTTACAGGAGTTATAGTTTCAGCAAATAAAATTACATTTCAAGATGTTAAGCTTCAAGAAGGAGTTGCACTTGGAGAGATAAAGATTATTGAGTACAAGAAACCGCTTTTAGATCAAGATAATTTATCTGGAGAAACCAAAACAGCGGAAGAAATTGTAGCACTTCCTACTAGAAATGTTTCTTCAGTAGCATCTACAACAGCTGGTATTTACCAAAAAGATGAAGGTGATGCTGTAAATATGAGAGGTTCAAGAGAAAATGCTACAGCATATTATGTTGATGGTATAAAAGTTAGAGGAGCTATTGGTGTTCCAACATCTGGGATTGAACAAATTACAGTTGTTACAGGGGGACTTCCTGCTCAATATGGAGATGCAACTGGAGGTATAATTGCCGTTACCACTAAAGGGCCTTCAAATAAGTTTTTCGGTGGTATTGAAGTAGAGTCTTCATCTCTTTTCGATAAATACAATTACAACTTAGTTGGTTTTGGGCTTTCAGGACCAATAATTAAGAAAAGAAATTCTGATGGAACAAAAGGAAGTTCTATTTTAGGTTATTTTTTATCCGGAGAATTCAGAGATGTTGATGATACTGATCCTTCAGCAATCGGAAGATGGAAGGTTAAAGATGATGTTCTAAGAGGACTGCAACAGACTCCATTTCGGATTGCTCCAAATGCTAATGCTGGTTTTTTAAGTACTTCAGATTTTTTAACTGAAGATGATTTTGAAAATGTTCAAGCAAGATTAAATTCCAATGACAAAAGATTTAATATTTCAGGTAAGTTAGATTTTAAACCTACAAACACCACTTTTCTTTCCTTAGGAGGCTCTTTTTATACTAGAACATCAAGAGACTTTTCTGGATGGCGTTCAATGTTTTCATCTGCAAACAATAGAGAATCCTCTCAAACAACTTATCGTTTATTTGGTAAATTAACTCAGAAGTTTGGTTCTGAAGAATCAAATGAGGAGAATAGTTCAGCAGCAATTAAAAATGCATTTTTTACTATTCAAGGAGATTACACAAATAATAAATACACATTTGTTGATGCAGATCATCAATATGATTTATTTAAATACGGATATGTAGGTGAATTTAACACCTACAAACAAAATATTTATAGTGGAGGAAGTACTGTTGATACTACTACTGGTATTATTTACACTGGACAGATCCACTCTGGATGGGGTGATACTCTTTACACTTTTAATGAAAATCAATTCACTAATATTGATTTAGCAAATTATACTAATGCGTATTATCAAATGTTTAGTGATTATGGCTTAGCTTCTTTTGTCGGGGCCGCAAATGATGGAGTTATTAGAACTGCTGCTGATTTAAAAGGTCAAGGACTGAGAAATGGTAACTTACCAGCTTCAGTATATTCACTTTACGGTAATCATGGTACGATGTACAATGGATCTGCTAAGCAGGAAAACACACAAACATCATTTAAAGCTTCTGGATCTGCGGATATTAAGGATCATGAATTTTCTTTTGGTTTCGAATTTGAGCAAAGAGATGATTCCTATTGGGGAATGGGGCCAATGGGAATGTGGGGTCTAATGCGTCAACAAGCTAATAAACATATTTTACAAAGAGATTTATCTAATCCACTTCCAGTATATGATGTAAATGGTGTATATCAAGATACGGTAAACTTTGATAGATTATATGTTGCCGAAGAACAGTCTTGGTTTGATAGATCTCTAAGAGAAAAATTAGGTTTAAGTCCAAATTCTACTGACTATATAGATATTGATGCTCTTTCTCCAGAAACTTTTGATATAAAAATGTTTAGTCCAGATGAATTATTAAATAGCGGTTCTAGCTTAGTTTATTATTATGGTTATGATATTCACGGAAGTAAATTGACTAATAACCCTACATTAAAAGATTTCTTTGAGAAAAAAGATGCAAATGGTAATTATTTAAGAGAGATTTCTTCTTTTCAACCAATTTATACAGCTGGATATATTCAAGATAAATTCGCTATTGAGGATTTAATTTTCAATGTTGGTTTAAGAATTGATAGGTATGATGCAAATCAAAAAGTTTTATCTGATAAGTATTTGTTACATCAAGCATACACAAAAGGAAATCAAAATCCAAGTGGAACATTTTGGGATGATCTAGCCCCTCAAGGACACCCCTCAACAATTGGTGATGATTATGTTGTTTATGTTGATGATGTGTCTAATCCTTCTAGTATTGTTGGTTACAGAGATAACGAAACTTGGTATAATGCTGATGGTTTACAGATTTCTGATCCAAACCTATTAGCTGAAGCAGCAGGTGGGCAAATTCAACCATATTTAACTGATGCTCAATCTGCTTTGGAAGGAACAGTTAATGTTGATAATGTTTTTGATGACTATACACCCGAAACAGTATTCATGCCGAGAATTGCTTTCTCTTTCCCAATTTCAGATGAAGCACAATTTTTTGCTCATTATGATGTATTGACTCAACGTCCTCCTCAATCTAATAGATTAGAACCTGTAGATTATTTATTTATGGCTGATAGAGTTGGAGCTTTATTAAATAATCCTGATCTTAAATCTGAAAAGACTGTTGACTATGAATTAGGTTTTGCTAAAACTTTATCGTTAAGATCTGCATTGAAAATTTCTGCCTTTTACAAAGAGTTAAGAGATATGATTCAAGTTGTAAATGTTTTAGGAGCTTATCCAGCTCAGTATTTAACATATGGAAATATTGATTTTGGTACTGTAAAGGGAATGTCGGTTAATTTTGATTTGAGAAGAACTGGAAATATTAGTATGACAGCTAACTATACTTTACAGTTTGCTGATGGTACTGGATCTAGTGCATCTTCTGGTCAAAGTCTTGTTAATACTGGACAGCCAAATTTAAGATCAACAATTCCATTAGCTTTTGATCAACGTCATGCAATTTCTGCATCTGTTGATTATAGATATGGATCTGGAAAAGATTATGATGGTCCTATTTTGTTTGGGAAAAATATTTTTGCAAATGCTGGGGCTAATATGGTTCTTTCTGCTGGATCAGGAACTCCTTATAGTAAACAATCAAATATAACTCAGGAAGCGGCTGACGGTATTAATGATAGATCAACTCTTGAGGGAAGTTTAAATGGTTCAAGATTGCCATGGCAATTTAGAATAAGTGCAAAATTCAACAAAGAATTTGAAATTAAATGGTCTGATAAGAAAAGGTCAAATGTTAATGTTTATGTTCAGATTCAAAACTTATTAGATGCTAAAAATATTATTAGTGTTTATAGAGCAACTGGAAACCCTGATGATGATGGTTATTTAACTTCATCAGCTGCACAGAATGCAATTAATGCTCAAAACAGTCCGGACTCATTTAGACACATGTATTCACTTGCAGTTAACAATCCGAACAATTATAGTCTACCTAGAATGTTAAGAGCTGGATTAAGTTTTGAACTTTAAAAAAATAGAAGAAAATTAGTAATATGAAAAAAATGGCTTATATAATTAAAAACTCAAAAAGATTTATTCTTTTATCTCTTGTATTGTCCTGTGTTAATGTTTTTGCAAAAGAAAATATTCCCAACCCTTTTGGAACTACTTCTGTTATTTACACAAAAGTTGCATCAGGATGTGCACCATCAGTTTCTAAGACAGATTTAGATGTTAATAATGTTAGGACTACAATTATGGCAGCTGGTGATATGTGGTGGAATTTAGATGATGCAAGATATGAGATCCCAAAAGATGGAAATAAACACTCCATGTTTGCTGGTGCCCTATGGATTGGAGGGGTTGATGCAGGAGGGCAATTAAAAGTTGCTGCAATGACATACAGACAAGGAGGTAGTGATTTTTGGACAGGCCCATTAAATACCCAAACTGCTACAATTACTCCAGAAGAGTGTAATGAATGGGATAAGCATTTTAAAATAACAAGAGCTGAGGTAGAGGATCATGTTGCTAATTATTTAGATCCAACTTATGTAATGCCTGATATTATTGAAAACTGGCCTGCACACGGTGATGTGTCTCAAGGACAAGATTTTAATTTAGCACCTTTTTATGACGCTGGTCAAGATGGTGGTTTATATAATCCATATGACGGAGATTACCCCGATTATAACATAAGTGGCTCTAATGATAATGCAAAATTATTTGGAGATCAAACTTTGTGGTGGATTTTTAATGATCAAGGAAATATACATGGTGAAACTGAAGCTGATCCTCTAGGTTTAGAGATTCATGCTCAAGCATTTGGATTTACTGCTGATAATGAGGTAAATGATATGACTTTTTACAATTATAAAATTATAAACAGATCAACTCTTCCTTTAAACGATACTTATTTTGGACAGTGGGTTGATCCAGATTTAGGATATTATCTTGATGATTATGTTGGTTGTGACGTTAATTTAGGTTTAGGTTTTTGCTATAATGGAGATGCTGAAGATGAAGGTGCTGCTGGATACGGATTTAATCCACCTGCTATTGGAGTTGATTTCTTTCAAGGTCCTTTAGCTGACCCAAATGATGGAATTGATAATGACAGAGATGGTACTATCGATGAAGCAAACGAGCAAATTATTATGTCAAAATTTGTTTACTACAATAATGATTTTACAGTAATTGGAAATCCATCTGAAGGGACTCATTTTTATAATTATTTAAGAGGTATCTGGAAAGATAATGTTCCAATGACTTATGGAGGAGATGGTCATGGAGCTGGTCAAGGATCTACTGCAGATTTATGTAATTTTATGTTCCCTGGTACATCTGATCCAAATTTTACAACTGAATGGACTGAACAGACAGCAGGTAATATACCAGCTGATAGAAGATTCTTACAATCGGCAGGTCCATTTACACTACAACCTGGTGCGGTAAATGAAATTACTACTGGTGTTGTTTGGGCAAGAGCAAAATCTGGCGGTCAAACTGCTTCCATAGCACTTGTTAAAATATACGATAAAGAAGCACAAGCATTATTTGATAATAACTTTAATATACTTAATGGACCTGATGCGCCTGATTTAGAGATTAGAGAGCTTGATAAAGAGTTAATAATTACTATGTCAAATGGTCCTACATCTAATAATTTAAATGAAAGTTATAGAGAGAAGGATCCCTACATTACAAAACCTATAAACTTATTGAACGATTCTGCTTATACGTTTCAAGGTTATTTAGTTTATCAATTAAAAAGTAATATTGTATCTGTAACAGATTTAGATGATCCTGATTTAGCACGACTTGTGTTTAGATCAGATGTTAACGATACAGTTACAGGAATTGTTAATCAATATTTAGATCCTGTTTTAGGGGTTTACACTCCAGTTGAAGAAGTAGCTTCAGTTTTAAGTGATGGGGTAAAAGGTTCTATTGACGAAGGAACTGAATATTCATTCCAAATTACCGATGATAAATTTGCTCTTGGAAATACAAGACTAGTAAATCACAAAACATATTACTTTATGTCTATTGCTTATGGATATAACAGGGCTGAGGAAAATGCTGATCCTTATGATGTAAATAGCTCAGAATATGACGGAAGAAATCAACCTTATATTGGAGGAAGAAGAAATATAAAAGTATATAGCGCAATACCTCATTACACAGAGCCAGATGAAGGAGGAACAACTCTTAATGCCGCGTATGGTGATGGAGTTTCGATTACAAGGATTGAAGGAACTGGAAATGGTGGAAATAACTTAGAATTAACTCAATCAAGTGTAGATGAAATATTTTCTAGTGATGATCATAGAGTTTATAATCCAACATATAAAGCAGGATTAGGACCAATTAATATTTCAGTTGTTGATCCTGTGAAAATTCCACAAGGAAATTATATATTTAAATTATTTGACCCTGTGTTTAGTGGTAGTTCAATTTCATCTTATAATAGTTGGGAATTAATAAATCAACAAGATGGAGCTGTTATAGGTTCTTCTAATCAATCTATTACAGTTGGAACTGAAGAATATATTAGCAGTCTTGGTCTTAATATTAAAGTAAAACAATCATTAAACCCTGGATCTGATCCTAATAATATTGATGATAATGGATTAGTTTCCTCATCTATCGAATATGAAAACATTAACGATAGATGGTTAAGTGGTGTTCCAGACAGGGATGATGAAGGTGGTTTTTTAAAATTCTGGGGTCTAAATTGGATACGTTCTGGTACATATACGGATGATGATAATGGTTTATACAGTGATTATAATCAAACTGATGACCCTAAAAGTATATATGAAGGTGTAATAGAACAAACTATAACAACTACTTTTTCTAATATTCCTTTTGGTATTGGAGATATTACTTTTGAAACAACTGGAGGAACATGGGCTCCATATAGATTTGCTTCATATTATCAAGATGGACCTGGACTAAATAGTTCTATAACCTCTCAAAACAAGATGGAAAATCTAAATTCTGTTGATGTTGTTTATACAAATGATCAATCTAAATGGACAAGATGTGTAATTGTAGAAGCTCAAGAGAACCCAGATTTAGCAGAGGGAGGAGCGCTTAAAATGGGATTAAGAGAAAGTCCTTCTGTAGATAAAAATGGATTAAATGATGGTAGTGGTAGAAATGGTATGGGTTGGTTCCCTGGATATGCTATTGATGTTGAAACAGGTGAGAGACTAAATATTGTTTTTGCCGAAGATTCATGGTTAACTAGTGATAATGGAAATGATATGCAATGGAATCCAACAGCAAATATAGTGACTGAACAATTTCCTTTTTACAGTACTCAAACTCAAGAAATTAGTGGTGGGAATTATCTTTTAGGAGGAAAGCATTTTGTTTATGTAATAAATGGGCAATCTTGGGTTAAGGGAACTGCAGATTATGTGAATGGAGATTTTGATGAAGTTGATAATAGTCCTAATTATGATGAAGGAGAATGGATTTATCATCAGTTAAAAGATGATGCAACAGGTGTGGGGAAATGGAAGGTTTTTAAGAACACTTCATGGGTTAGTATCCCTTTATTGGCACCAGGAAGAACAATACTTACTAATGAAGCAAAAGTTAAATTGCGTGTTTCAAAACCATATAAGCAATATGAAACAGTTAATTCATTAAATATTTTATCTAAAGATGATGCTTTAACAATTGGAGAAACTTATGTGGTTGCATATGAAAATTCTGCAACAACATGGGGAGGTAAAACAATTACTCATGATGGAATTACTTATTCCCCTGGAGATATTTTTCAAGCTACTGCTACATCTTTTACAGGAAGTAGTAAAGCGCGTGTGGTTCTTTATAATCCTGCTAATTCTTTTAATCCTATTTATGAATTTAATACTGATGATTTAGTAGCAACTAAAGGAGATTCTGAAGTTGCTAGAGACGCAATGGAATTAATTAATGTTGTTCCTAATCCGTATTATGGATATTCTGAATACGAATCTAATCAGTTAGATAATAGAATTAAGATAACTAATCTTCCTCAAACTGCTACAATCTCAGTGTTTACCGTTAATGGAACTCTAGTTAGAAAGTTAAAGAAAGATGATACTATGACAAGTATTGATTGGGATCTTAAAAATAATTTTGGAATTCCTATTGCTAGTGGATTATATATTATTCATGTAGCAACTGAAATTGACGGAGAAAAAAGAGAAAAAGTAATTAAGTGGTTTGGAACTTTAAGGCCAATAGATTTAGATACATTCTAATTATGATAACAGAGAATATAAATTTTAAGAATATGAAAGAAATTAATAGATTAATAAAATTGATTTTAGTTTTTGTTTTGAGCTTCTTCAGTACCTTTTCATTTGCTGGTAATGAGCAAAGAGCAGGACAGGCTGGGGCATCAGAGTTATTAATTAATCCTTGGGCTAGATCTTCAGGCTGGGCAGGTGCTAATGTTGCTGGAGTTAGAGGATTAGAAGGTATTTACTCGAATGTTGCTGGTTTAGCCTTTGTTGAAAAAACAGAATTAATTTTTTCTCAAACATCTTGGTTGCAATATGGAAGTAAAATGTTTGATGCAAATTCATCTGTTAGTAGTATTAGCACGTTCGGTTTTGCACAAAAAATAGGTGAGTCTGGTGTTATAGGTTTAGCAGTTATGAATATGAATTTTGGAGATATTGAGATTACTACAGTAGATCTTCCAGATGGAGGGATAGGTACTTTTTCTCCAAGGTTTATGAATATAGCACTTTCCTATTCAAAAATATTTTCAAATAGTATTTATGGTGGTATGACTGTTAAAATGATTTCTGAGCAAATTTCAAATGTCGGTGCTAATGGAATAGCTTTAGATGCAGGTATACAATATGTTACAGGAGCAAAGGACAACTTAAAATTTGGTATTTCACTAAAAAATGTAGGTCCAAGAATGTCTTTTTCAGGAGACGGTATATCATTTAGAAATTATTTAAATCCTGATTATGAGATGACAGTTGAACAAAGATCTTCAGAATTTGAATTACCCGCATTGTTAAATATTGGACTTTCATATGATGTAAATATAAATGTCCACAGACTAACGGGTGCTGGTACTTTTACATCTAATGCTTTTCAAAAAGATCAGTATAGACTTGGAGCAGAATATTCATATAAAGAGTATTTTATGGTAAGAGCTGGATATACTTATGAAGATGGTTTGAATGATGACGAGCTTAGAACTACAGCTCTTAGAGGGCCTTCAGCTGGATTTACTATTGAATTGCCAATGGGTAATGGAAGTACGTTTGGATTAGATTATTCATATCGTCATACAGATCCATTTCAAGGATCACATGCAATTGGAGCAAGAATTAATCTATAATTTTAATTAATTAGTTTAACCCTATTTTATTTCTAAAATGAGTGATATAATATATCTTTCAAAAAAAGGTTATGAAGACCTAAAAAATGAGCTTAATAAACTTAAAACAATTGATAGACCTCATATTATCAATCAAATAGCAGAAGCTAGAGATAAGGGAGATCTTTCTGAAAATGCCGAATATGATGCTGCTAAGGAGGCTCAAGGCTTGTTGGAAGCAAGAATTTCTAAGCTTGAAATAGACTTAAGTAATTCTAGAATTATTGACGAGAGTAAATTAGATAATTCAAAAGTATCATTACTTTCGAAAGTAACAATTAAAAATATTGCTAATAATACAGAAATGACCTATGCAATTGTTTCTGAATCTGAAGCAGATCTTGCAGCTAAAAAAATATCTGCTAGCTCACCTATTGGAAAAGGTTTAATGGGGAAAGTGGTGAATGATGTTGTTGATATATCAGTCCCAAATGGTATAATTAAATTTAAGATTTTAAATATTAGTATTTAAAATGTCGTCAATATTTGCTAAAATAGTAAATGATGAAATCCCTTCATTCAAAGTTCATGAAGATAAACACCATCTTGCCTTTTTAGATATTAATCCATTAAATAAAGGGCATACTCTTGTTATTCCCAAAAAAGAGATAGATTATATTTTTGATATTAATTCTAAAGAATACAAAGAATTATGGCTTTTTGCTCAAACAGTAGCAAAAGCTATGGAGAAAGTAATTAGATGTGAGAGAATATCTATTGTAGTTATTGGCTTAGAAGTTCCTCATGCTCACATTCATTTAATTCCAATTGATTATGTACATGAAATCAATTTTGCTTTGCCAAAAAAAGTATTTTCTAATATAGAAATGACGGAAATAGCTAAAGATATTAAAACTGCTATTTAACTTTTTTCGGATTATCCGTAATAAATGACTTCCATCCAGTGTAACTTTTTGTTGACGTAGAATTATCTTTCTGAAAATGATGACAAACAGCTGCAGCCAAGCCATCAGTAGCGTCTAAATGCTTTGGTATTTCTTTTAAATTTAGTAGCGATTTTAACATTGAGGCTACTTGTTCTTTACTTGCATTACCATTTCCAGTTATTGCCATTTTAATTTTTTTAGGGCTATACTCAAAAATAGGGACATCTCTATATAATGCAGCAGACATAGCAACTCCTTGTGCTCTACCTAATTTTAACATTGATTGAACATTTTTACCAAAAAAAGGAGCTTCTACTGCAAGTTCGTCTGGTTTATATTCATCAACTAACTGAAGTGTTCTTTCAAATATTCTTTTTAATTTTAATTCATGAGATGCTAATTTTGAAAGATGAAGTACTCCCATATTCATCATCTCAAATTTCTTACTCTTTACTAGAATTAGCCCATATCCCATAATGGTTGTTCCTGGATCTATTCCTAATATTATTTTTTCGCTAATCAATTGGATTCTTGTATTATTGTATACAAATCTAATCAATGCCATTTAAAAAATACCTTAGCATTTTAATTAAAATTGTAATCGTATTTTTTTCATTTTATTTTATTTATAGTGAATTAGTTCATCATAATGATGTGGGTCGTATATCTCTAGAATCTTTATTAGATACTATCATTAATAATTATAGTTTAATACTTATTGTGGTTTTAATGATGTTTATTAACTGGATGTTAGAATCATTAAAATGGAAGTTTATGATCCGTAAGATTGAAGCGATTTCTTTTTTCACATCGTTAAGAGCAATTTTTTCTGGTATAACTGTCTCTTCATTTACTCCAAATAGAATCGGGGAGTATGGTGGTAGGGTTTTTTGTTTGGAAAAAAGCGATAGAATACAAGCGGTTTTTATCACTATTTTGTGTAGCATGGCTCAACTATTAACCACAATAATTTTTGGATCATTTGCTTTTTTTATTTTACATGAGCAATTTTTAGATGATCAATATTTTATAATTGAGATATCAAGCTTTTCTTTACTTGTTCTTTTTACGTTTAATATTTTATTTGTTTTAGCATATTTTAATGTTGCTTCTTTAATTAAGTTTTTATTGAAATTTAGTTTTTTTAATTTTTTAAGAAAATACATTAATATCATCTCCTTATTTAACACTAGAGATTTATTAGTTACATTTTTATTTTCAGTTTTAAGATACCTAGTTTTTTCTATTCAGTTTTTAATATTACTTTATGTTTTTAATGTAGATATTTCATTATTTGATGCTATATTATCTATTATGTTAATTTTCTTTTTTATTACATTAACACCTACAATAACAATTGCAGAAATAGGGGTGAGAGGTTCAATGGCTTTACTAGTATTGTTAAAATTTTCAACTAATATAATTGGAATTTTATCTTCTACTTTTCTTCTTTGGATAATCAATTTAATTATTCCTGCTATTATTGGTTCGTTTTTTATTTTTAGTCTTAAGTTTTTTAGGAAATCATGATGATATTTATCCAACTGTTGTTTTTCCTTTATGTTGGTATGATTATATCTTTTTATTACGGTTGGAAAAAAATTGAGCCATTTCATTTAGAAGTTGGGTCTAAAAATTTAACTGTTAGTATAGTAGTAGCCGTAAGGAACGAAGAAGAAAATATTAATAGTTTAGTTAAAAACTTAAAATCTCAAGATTATAACTCTTCGCTTTTTGATATTATAATTATTGATGACCATTCAATAGATAATACTTTAGAAATTTTAAAAAATGAAAAAATAAAATGTAGTAATTTAAAAATATCATCTTTAGAAAAAGGTGTTATTGGAAAAAAACAAGCAATTTTAAAGGCAGTAAAACTATCAAGTAGTGATATTATTTTAACAACTGATGCTGATTGTAAATTTTCAAATAGCTGGATTTCAAATATGGTAAATAAGTTTTCAAATATTGATGTAAACTTAATTTCTGGACCTGTTGCTTATCATTTAGAGGATACTATATTTGCTAAGATGCAAAGCTCAGAGTTTTTATCTTTAGTTGGTTCTGGAGCTGCTTGTATTGGATTGAATAAACCTATATTCTGTAATGCTGCTAATATGGCATACAGGAGAAATGTTTTTCTTGAAGTAAATGATTATAAAAATAATAATGTTTTTTCTGGTGATGATGTCTTTCTTTTACACAAGATTAAAAATAAGTATAATGGATCTATACTTTTTCTAAAGAGTTTTGAATCTATTGTTTATACCTCGCCTCAATCTAATATTAAAGATTTTATTAATCAAAGAATACGCTGGGCATCAAAATCTAATTCCTATAAAGATTTTGACTCTATTGTTGTTGCATTTCTAGTATTTCTAGTTAATTTGTCATTAGTCATGCTATTATTATTATCTCCTTTTAGTTTTTTTTATTTTAAATATTTTATTTTGTTTTTTCTTATCAAATTATTTTGTGATTATATATTTCTTAAACCAATTTTGGGTTTTTTTAAAAAAAATGATTTGATTAAATTGATTTTTCCACTTCAAATTATTTATCCATTTTATATAACTTTCATTACAGTGCTTTCTAATTTATTTTCATTTAATTGGAAAGGAAGAATACAAAAAAAATGAAAAACGAATCTCTAAATTATCTTGCTTTCAGAAAATTACTTTCAAATAGATCATCTCTATTGTCTTTGTTTGTAATTGTTCTTTGTTTTTTTACTAGCTTCTGTTCATACCTATTTATACCAGATAAAACGCCATATGCTAATCAAATGTATCTTGAACTAGCAACTCTTCCTCCGTTTTCAGAAACCCAATTTTTAGTTACACCAAAAAATAATGTTATTAAACAAAGTTTTTTTGAGTATTTCTTTAAAGGCAAAAAAATGGATGTCATAAAAACACCAATAGTTGATTATAATGAATTTACAGGAGGAGTAAATTATATTTTACTTTCTACAAATGAGAAAGTAAAATATACAGGGTCTTATTTTATTAAAAATCAAACCTTCTGGCTAGGCACTGATAGGTTTGGAAGAGATTTATTAAGTAGAATTATTTATGGTGTTAGAGTTTCTATGGCTGTTGGTATTATAGCAGTAATTATTTCATTAATTATTGGAATAACTTTAGGTCTCGTTTCAGGTTTTTATAGAGGAAGAATTGATGATATAATTATGTGGTTTGTAAATGTTATATGGTCTATCCCAACACTTTTAATGGTTATTGCTATTACATTGGCCTTGGGTAAAGGATTTTGGCAGGTATTTGTAGCCGTTGGATTAACCATGTGGGTAGAGGTTGCAAGAATAATAAGAGGGCAGGTAATAGCAATTAGAGAATTAGAATATATAGAAGCAAGTAAGGTTTTGGCATATTCCCCATATCGTATCATCACTAAACATATTTTACCTAATGTAATTGGACCTGTAATAGTTATATCAGCAGCTAATTTTGCGGCAGCTATTTTAATTGAAGCCGGTTTATCTTTTCTCGGAATAGGAGCTCAACCACCAATACCATCTTGGGGAAGTATAATTAAAGATCATTATTCTTATATTATAATGGATAAGGCATATTTAGCCATAGTTCCGGGAACAGCAATTATGATCCTTGTACTATCATTCATGGTTTTAGGCAATGGATTAAGAGATGCTTTTGATGTAAGAAATTAAAAGATTAGAAGTCCAGTAATAAAAATCATTCCTCCCAAAAGCATTAATAGTAATGTATAGGGTAAAATCTCTTTTGCTTTTAAGCCAGTAATACCTAGTAATGGTAGCGCCCAAAAAGGTTGTAGCATATTTGTTATTTGATCACCATAAGCAAGAGACATTACTGATTTTGGTATTGAAACGCCCAGCTTCATTGCTGCTTCTACAATTATAGGGCCTTGAATTGCCCATTGACCACCACCACTTGGAACAAAGATGTTTACTAATCCTGCACTAAAAAAAGTCAAGATAGGAAATGTGTTTTTATTTGAGATTGAAATGAATAAATCAGACATTAATTCAATCATACCAGTATCTTTCATGATGCCCATTATACCAAAATATAACGGGAATTGAATTAAAATTCCAGAAGCTCCTTTAATTGCACTATCTACCGATTTTATAAATTGAAAAAAGTTCTTGTGTAAAATAATACAAAGTCCAAGAAGAGATAAATTAATGAAATTTGGAGTAATAAAGTTTAATGTAATTTTATCTGGAAATAAAATTGCCTTATAAAAACAATAGATAATAATAACTCCTCCAAAAATATAAGCTATAAAATTAGAGTGATCTATTTTTTCTGCTCCATCTAACTTGATTTTTTTTACTTTTTTTATTTCAATTATATTAACTAATTCAGATTTAGTTTTCTTAGCTAAAAAGAACATAAATAGTGGTAATAATAAAAGTAAGCTTATTGATATTATTATATTCATTGTAGAAAAAATAGTTTCTGCTTGTGAGACAGTTCCAATTTTTTCTGCAAGAAAATGGCCTTGTTCCGCTATTTTTATTGGGGCAGATCCAGAAATTCCGCCATGCCAGATCATTAATCCTGAGTATCCAGCTGCTCCAATTAATGGATAATTTAATGGTATATTATTTTTTGTAGCATGTTCACCTACTTTTCTTGCAAAAATTGCTCCAAAAATTAGGCCCAACCCCCAATTAAAAAAAGCAACTAATAATGTTGTAAATGTGACAATTGCAGCTGCATTTGCTGTATTGTTACAGTAGATCGTGATATTGCTAATGATTTTACTAATAGGTTCTGATAGGGCTAAACTATGACCTAGAACGAGCATTAACATCATCTGAAGTGCAAAAACCATTAGGTTATTATCCCAAAGACCTTTTTCCCAAAATGAGAGTATTTCAAAAAAGTTTTTAGAATTATAACTTTCAGCACTAATAAAAAAGGCAATTAAAATTGTTAAAAAAGTGAGGATTACCGCAATTGTAAAAGGAGCAGGTAAAGCTTTTTTTAAAATTTCACCAATTTTATCTGAAAATAACACTTTTAGAATGGAAGATCATCATCTGAATTTTCACTATCATCAAATGATGGAATATCTGGCTCTGTTGTATTCTGCGCTCCACCTCCTAAACTCTCAATCCTCCATGCATCAATATTACTGTAATATTTTCCGTTATATTCATTAGAGGATAGATTAAATGAAACCTCTACTTGATCTCCTTCATTATGATGTGATAGCATCTGGATTTTGTCCTCTCCAAATAGTTGAAAGCATACTTCGGGATTATATTGTGCTCCTGTATCAACTACAAATGATTGTTTTTTCCATTCCTTTCCTGCTTTTGAAGTTCCACTTTCAACACTTAATTTTCTACTTAATTTTCCTTTTATTGTTAAGCTCATATTATTATTTTTTTTCTCAAACAAAATTAATTAAAAACTGAAATAAAAATCTTTAGATTAAGCATTTATGATAAAATGTTAAAAAATAATATATTTGTGGCCCTTTAGCGGGTATGGCGGAATTGGTAGACGCGCTAGACTTAGGATCTAGTGCCGCAAGGCGTGGGGGTTCGACTCCCTTTACCCGCACAAAAAACCTCAACTGCAAAGTTGAGGTTTTTCACTTTATAATCAGATATTTATCTTTAAGAATAAGATAAATAAGTGTATTTTTGCCGACCAAATAATTATATTTAAGATGAAAATCACTCAAAGTAAAACGAAAAAAATGGTAGCTAAATTAACTGTAGAGGTTAATGAGAGCGATTACCTTGATAAGGTGTCAGATATTTTAAAAAAATATAGAAAAGATGCTGTTGTTCCTGGATTTAGAAAAGGAAAAACCCCAATGTCAATAATCGAAAAGCAGTATAAAACTTCTATTGTAGTTGATGAGGTAAATAAGCTATTACAAGATAATTTATATAAGCACATAACTGATAATAAAATACGAGTTCTTGGAAGCCCATTACCATTACAGGAGAATGAGATTGATTGGTTAAATAATACAGATTATAAATTTGAATATGAAATTGGTCTGGCTCCTGATTTTGATGTTAAGGTGTCAAAAAAAGACAAATTAAATTATTATAATATAAAAGCAGATAAAAAGTTAGTTGATAATTACTGTAATGATATCGCAAAACGATATGGGAAAATGAGTAATCCTTTAGAATCTAAAGATGGCGATTTAATATATTGTGCTATATCACAGCTTGATGCCAACGGTGAAGTAATGACTAACGGAATATCTAATGAAGCAACAGTTTCAATAGATACTATTAAAGAAAAAAAATATCAGAAAAAATTTATTGGCCTTAAAGCTGAAGATAAATTAGAATTAAAAGTATTAGATGTTTTTAAAAATCACACTGATTTAGCTGCAATGCTAAAAATAGAACAAACCCAATTACTTAATCTATCACTAGATAATTTTGAATTTATAGTAAAGAGGATTAATAGACTTGCTCCTGCAGACTTAAATAAGGAGTTATTCGATAAGGTGTACACTGAAGGAAATATAAGTACAGAGAAAGAGTTTAAGCAAAAAATTACCGAAGAGGCAGAGAACTCGTTTGTAGTTGAGAGTGATAGAATGCTTAAAAATGATGTGGTATTATATTTAGTTGATAAAATAAAATTGGACTTGCCAGATGAGTTTTTAATGAAATGGTTAGTCAAAAGTTCTGAAAAACCAATGACTATGGATCAGGTGAAAGTTGACTATCCTCAGTATTCTAAAAGTTTAAAATGGCAGCTAATTGAAAATAAAGTTCTTGAAGATAATAAGGTAGAAATAAATAATGATGACCTTCTTGATTTTACAAAATCGTTAGTGCAAAAACAGATGCAACAATATGGTCAAGCCTCAGCTGATGAAAAACAAATTTTAGATATTTCAGAAAATATTTTAAAAAATGAAGATGAAAGAAAGAAAATTTCCAATCAATTATTTGATGAAAAAACATTAGTTGTCTATAAGGAAATATTCAAACTTATTGAAAAATCAATTTCTTATGATGATTTTGTTAAATTAGCAACAGAAAAATAAATAAATATGGATTACGGACAAGAATTCAAAAAATTCGCCACTAAACACAAAGGGATCAGCAGCATGCATTTAGATCAATTTGCTTCAATACATGGAAATTATATTTCACCTACAATTATTGAAGAAAGACAAATGAATGTTGCAAGTATGGATGTGTTTTCTAGACTAATGATGGATAGAATTATATTTCTTGGAGTCCCAATTAATGATTATGTGGCAAATATTATTCAAGCTCAGTTGTTATTCTTGGAATCAGTAGATGCAAAAAAAGATATTTTGATTTATCTTAATTCTCCTGGAGGTGGTGTGTATGCTGGATTAGGTATTTATGATACCATGCAGTATATAAATCCTGATGTTTCTACAATTTGTACAGGAATGGCTGCATCTATGGGAGCAGTATTATTGTGTGCAGGTGCTAAAGGGAAAAGAACAGCTTTAAAGCATTCAAGAATAATGATTCACCAACCTCTTGGTGGTGCTCATGGTCAAGCATCTGATATTGAAATAACTGCTAATGAAATCAAGAAATTAAAGAACGAATTATACGCAATAATTTCTGAGCATACTGGAAAATCTTTTGATGATGTTTGGAAAGATAGTGATAGAGATTTTTGGATGACATCTACAGAAGCTAAGGAATACGGTATGATTGATGAAGTTTTAAAAAAGAAATAAATGTCTGAAAATATTCATATCACATGCTCTTTTTGTGGTAGAAATAAGCAAGATACAGAAGTTCTTATTGCAGGTGCAAATGCACATATTTGCAATGCTTGTATTGAGCAAGCATTCCAGATTGTAGAACAAGATTCCAAATCATTATCTTCAAAAAAAGCTTCTAACTCTAATCAGTTTAAGTTATTAAAGCCTGTGGAAATAAAAGGGCATTTAGACGATTATGTAATTGGTCAAGATTTTGCCAAAAAAGTAATGTCAGTTGCAGTTTATAATCATTACAAGAGAATCTCTCAAATTGACATTACTGATGATGACATTGAAATTGAAAAATCAAATATTATCATGGTTGGCAAAACTGGTACTGGAAAAACTTTGCTTGCAAAATCTATAGCAAAACTTTTAAATGTTCCTTTTTGTATTGCTGATGCAACAGTTTTAACAGAAGCGGGTTACGTAGGGGAAGATGTAGAAAGTATACTTTCTCGTCTTTTACAAGCAGCTGATTATGATGTTGAAAAAGCAAAAATTGGAATTGTTTTTATTGATGAGATTGACAAAATAGCTAGAAAAAAAGATAATCCATCAATAACAAGAGATGTTAGTGGTGAGGGAGTACAACAAGCAATGCTTAAACTTTTAGAGGGCACAGTTGTTAATGTTCCTCCTCAAGGAGGACGAAAACATCCTGATCAAAAGATGATAGCGCTTGACACTAAAAATATACTATTTATTAGTGGCGGTGCTTTTGATGGTATAGATCAACATATTGGTGCAAGATTAAATACTCGTTCAATTGGATTTAAGACAGATGAGGAAAATAAGTTTGATATGAATAACTTATTAGAATATATTTCCCCTCAAGATTTAAAAAACTTTGGTTTAATTCCAGAGTTAATTGGAAGAATGCCAATAGTAACTTATTTAAAGCCATTAGATAAAAAAGCTTTAAAACTTATCTTAACCGAGCCTAAAAATGCTATTACAAAACAATACATTAAGTTATTTGAAATTGATGGTGTAAAGCTAATTTTTGAAAATAAAGCTATTGAATTAATAGTTGAAAAAGCTTTAAATTTTGATCTTGGCGCTAGAGGTCTCCGCTCAATATGTGAGAGCGTTATGCTTGATGCTATGTATGATATCCCATCTCAAAAAAGTAAAAAAGAATTAGTTATCTCTTCAAGCTACGTTAATAAAAAACTAAACAAATTAGTTTTAAATAAACTAAAAGTAGCTTAATAAATTATTATTGGATGAACGTCCTCTCCAATAATGGCATTTACATCACAATCACATGTATTATCTCCATAATTTATTATTCTTTCTTCATACCCATCAGGTATTAGCTTAGAAGTTCCTCCAGTAATAACACAGCTACTACTTTCAAAACAGGAAAGGTTTATATTTAGTGTGTCAGATATCTCTATGCTAAAGTTGTTATTATTTGAGGATTTACCCAGGGCGTTACCAGTTAATTTATAGATATTATCTAAATATTGATATTGTGTATTATTTCCACTTACTAGTTCTTTGATGTAATTGCCGCTTGATATATCTATGCTTCCATTGTTAGTATACATGCTCATGCTATCCACAGTTAAGGCGAATTCTTGAAATCCATTTTGATTAGATCCATTGTTTTTTAGCTGCATTTTCCCTTGTATCAAATTGTTATTTATATAAAAGTTATTAAAAGTTGTGGTAATTTGAGCGTTAGAATTATATATAAACTTGTTGTAAATTGAAATAATTTCTCCTCTTTTAAGATGACCAAGATGTAAATAATTTTCTTCTCCAAAATTAATAATTAAGGTATCTTGATCTGTTGAGTCAGTATTTAAGGAAATATACATTGGAAGATTTTTTGTTGTTCCAGTAGCTATTAAGGCATGTTCAATTTCTCTTTCGATATCAAGTAAAGTTTTTTCAAAAAGTATATAGTCATGACTTGATTGTAAATTTTGTTGATTTACTGATTGTATTACATTCTCATCTTTACAAGACATAAATGAAATGATTAGTGCGATTACAATGAATATGTTGTTATTTTTTAATTTCCTTTTCATACGTTAAAAATGTAAAATTATATTTATGTTTTTCATCTTGTTCATATTCTTCTCTATCAATCTCTTTCCATTGATTAGAAATGCTTGGAAAGAATGTATCGCCCTCAAAATCATGATGTACTCTAGTTAAATAGATTCTGTCAACTAAATTTTGCTCAAGAGCTAACTTATAAATTTCCCCTCCACCTATTATAAAGGCTTCATTTTCTTTATTTTTCTTTGCATGATTAATAGCATCAATTAAATTATGTTTTACAAGACAATTCTCTGCAATATAATCTTCTTTTCTTGTAATAATAATATTTGTTCTATTTGGCAAGGGTCTATATTTATGCGGAATAGATTCAAAATTTTTTCTACCCATTATAACATGGTGGCTATTTGTTTTGGTTTTAAAAAAATTCATATCAACTGGAAGATGCCATATTAAATCGTTGTCTTTTCCGATTACATTATTTGATGATGCGGCTACTATTATTGATACTATCATTATATTTTTTTCACATTATAAATAACATTTCTTTCACTTAAATAATTTCTTATGAATTCAAAATGCTCACCTAAATATTCAGGTGGAGATATTCCAGTTTTTTTATATTTTTTATCAAGTACTAAGTTTGCAACTGCAGTGCATGTAAATCCAGTTGTTCTTGCCATAGATATAGTATTGTCTTGATACCTATCTAATAAGTTGTATTGGTACTTAACCTGATTACCATTTTCTTCTCCTTTAATTATAATTCTCATTATAGTAAAGTCTTTATCTCCTTCTTTCATTTTCCATTTAGGGAAAAGTAGTTTTGATGTTACATCAATTGGTTTGATTTTCACTCCCTTCACTTCAATTTCTTCGTAAGAGAAAAAACCGCTAGCTCTTAATACCTTTAAATACTCAACACAACCAGGGTATCTCAAAGTTTTTTCAATCATATTTGGTACATGGGGCATAGTTTTAATTAAGCTTCTAAGACCATCAGAATTCCAACTTTCAAGTGTACCAATTTCTTCAAATTCAATTAATTCTGTTTCAGAAAGAGCTTCTTTGATAATAAGTTTTTTATTTTGGATGAATCTAGCAGGTCTAATGTATTCCTCTATAACATCTATTGGAGAAAATACTGCTTGATATTCATAAGGCCATTCTCTTTTAACTGGTAGGCCTCCAACAAGACACTCATAGTCAGATATTTTCATTGATTGATTATGATGTCCAAAAATAACATTCCCCATACCAGGAGCTACACCACAATCCATGACTGCAATCACATTATTTTTTTTAGCTAAATCATCTAATCCAAATGGATCTTCAGGGTAAAAAGAAATGTCTACTATATTTTTTTTTGCTTCAATTACATCTTGCATCATTTTATACCCCATAAAACCAGGAACAGCCCCAACAACTAAATCAAAATCATTAATAACATTTTTTAAGGATTCAGATTTAGAAATGTCCAAACATATTTTTTTAATATTATTAGATTTTAGCTTATCAAGATTTTTTTGAGAAACATCAACCGATGTCACTTCATGATTTTTTGACAAGTCTTCTGCCATTACACCGCCTACTAATCCAGCTCCAAGAATTATTATTTTTTTCATCGCATTTTATTTATACAGCTACTTTTCCTTTTATATGAGGGTGAAAATCATAATCTACTAACTTAAAATCATCATAAGTAAAGTTAAATATATTTTTTATCTCTTTGTTGATTATCATTTTTGGAAGATTTTTGGGTGCTCTAGATAATTGGAGATTTGTTTGTTCAAAATGATTTGAGTAAATATGAGCATCTCCTAAAGTGTGAACAAAGTCACCTAATTCTAAATCGCATACTTGAGCCATCATCATTGTAAGTAGGGCATAAGAAGCTATATTGAAGGGTACCCCTAAAAATATATCAGCACTTCTTTGATAAAGCTGACAAGATAATTTGTTATTTGCAACATAGAATTGAAAAAAAGTATGACAGGGTGGTAAAGCCATGTTTTCAATTTCACCAACATTCCATGCGCTCACAATTATTCTTCTGCTGTTTGGATTTTGTTTTAACTGTTCAACTACTTTTTTGATTTGATCAATATGCTTTCCATCAGGGGAAGGCCAACTTCTCCATTGATAACCGTAGACATGTCCAAGATTACCGTTTTTATCCGCCCATTCGTCCCAAATTTTAACACCATTATCATTCAAATATTTAATATTTGTATCTCCATTTAAAAACCAGAGAAGTTCATGAATAATTGATTTTAAGTGAAGTTTTTTTGTGGTGATACATGGAAATCCTTTAGCAAGATCAAACCTCATTTGGTATCCAAAAACACTTTTAGTACCAGTACCAGTTCTATCTGTTTTTGAAGTTCCATTAGTCATGACATGCGACATTAAATCAAGATATTGTTTCATATTTTTATAAAATTGCTCCAACAATTACAGCTGTTAATAATGATGCTAGTGTTCCAGCAATTAAGGCTAAAATACCAAGCTTTGATAAATCTCCAGTTCTATTTGGAGCTAAAGATCCAATACCGCCAATCTGAATACCAATTGACAGGAAGTTAGCAAATCCACATAAGATGTAAGTTGAGATAATTATTGATTTCTCTTGAAAAAACTGTCCGTTTTCTTTTAGCTCAGACAGAGAAATATATGCAACAAATTCATTTAAGATTGTTTTCTCTCCTAATAACTGACCTACTAAAATCATATCTTCTTTACATACTCCCATTAGCCAAGTAAGAGGGGCAAGTAGGTATCCCAATAAGAACTGCAGAGTTAGTCCATCGTATTTTCCATTGGTGAATGATGCAATAGTTGAGTTTAAGTTAGTAGCATCTCCAATGAAATTATTTAAAAAATAATTTACCATACTAATAAATGCAATGAAGACTAATATCATGGCACCTACATTTATAGCAAGCTTAATACCTTGAGCAGTTCCAATACTAATTGCTTCAAAAGAATTACAGCCAAGTTTTTCATTTGAAATTGTCATATCTTCATTTATTTCTTCTGTTTCAGGAAGTAAAATTTTTGATAGCACAACCGCTGCAGGGGCAGACATGACTGATGCAGTTAAAAGATGTTTGGCAAAGAAAAGTTGTTGTTCTGGATCACTTCCACCAAGGAACCCAATGTATGCTGCAAGAACTCCACCAGCAATTGTAGCCATTCCCCCTGACATTAAGCAGAGTAATTCAGACATTGTCATCTTCTCAATATACGGCTTAACAAGAAGTGGAGATTCTGTTTGGCCAAGAAAAATATTTCCAGCAGCAGAGAGGCTTTCTGCACCTGAAAGGTTTAAAGTTTTTTTCATAGCATAAGCAAAAACATATACTATTTTTTGAAGTATTCCTAAGTAAAATAAGAGACTTGTTAATGCAGAGAAAAATAATATAGTTGGTAAAATTTGAAAAGCAAAAATTGCTCCAAACTCATTACTGCTTACTAATGTCTCTCCAAATAAAAATAAAGCTCCTTCTTTAGAGAATTGTAAAACAGTGACAAAAATTGAACTAATCCATTCAAATATATTTTGAATAAATGGAACTTTTAGAATTAAAACTGCAAGTAATAATTGAATTAACAATCCTTTAACTACTAAATTCCAGTTTATATTTTTTTTATTTCTACTAAACATAAATGCAATTAAAATCAATGAGATTAGACCAATTAGTCCACGAAACAGTTTATTTGTTAAAGTTGATTTGCTTTTTATAATAATTGGATTTTTTGAAAAAATAAAATTTACATTATTTTCAGATAATATTAATTTATCTTCATTGTAATCAATTATGTATTCTCTTGTTGTGTCAGAAGGAAGGGAATAATTAAAAATCAATGAATTTTCAGCCAAATTCCATGAATAGGTTCCTTTTGCAAATAGATTTTTTTTAGAAATAGTATACTCAAATGTGTTATTGTCATTGATCAACAAATAATCTTTATTATTGAATTCTTTATTACTAGATTTTTCAGATTTTATTTCAGAGAAGAACCACTTTGAAGAGTAATTAGTCCAATCTGTTAGATCATCCTCAGCAAAAAGTGAGGTAATAAGAAAAAGATTTAAAAAAATTATTAGATATTTTTTCATGAAGTCCTTCTTTTAATTTCATCTCTAAGTACTGTAGCTTTTTCATAGTCCTCAATCTTTATTGACTCCTTTAAAGCCTCTTGTAATTCTTTTAAACTATGCATACTTATCTTTTTTTCTTTTGCAATTTTCTTTTTTGAGCTTTGTTTATCAGATGAACCAACATTTAAAATAGATGCTCTTGATAAAATATCTTCGTAAGTAAATATTGGACATGAAAATCTAATTGCAATTGCAATTGCATCAGATGTTCTTGCATCAATCTCAATATCTTCTTTAGATAAGGTGTTTTTACAATAGAAAGTGGAGTGAAAAACCCCTTCAATTAATTTGTGTATTACAACTTTACTGATAGAAATATTGAAACTATCTCCAAATGATTTAAATAAATCGTGAGTTAATGGTCTCTCTGGTTTTTCTTGACTATCAAGAGCTACTGCAATTGCTCTTGCTTCGCACCAACCAATAACTATTGGAAGTTGTCTCTTCCCTACTGTTTCATTAAGTAGTAGTACATATGCATTGTTTTGAGCATCACTTTGTCTAATTGCGGAAATATTTAATTGAATTAAATTCAAAATTAATTGTTATTATTTTTTTTTAATTCATCTATTAGTTTTGGAACTACATTAAAGGCATCACCCACAACACCATAGTCTGCTGCTTTAAAAAATGGAGCTTCAGGGTCAGTATTTATAGCTACCATTATTTTTGATGAATTAACTCCAGCAAGATGTTGAATTGCTCCAGAGATTCCTATTGCAATATAAAGATTTGGAGCAATTGCCTTACCTGTTTGACCCACATGTTCCGAGTGTGGCCTCCAGCCTATATCCGAGACTGGTTTAGAGCATGCTGTGGCTGCTCCAAGGCAATCTGCAAGCTCTTCAATCATATCCCAGTTCTCAGGACCTTTTAATCCTCTTCCAGCAGACACAACAACTTCAGCTTCAGATAATGAAATTTTACCTTTATTTTCATCTTTTCCTATAATTGAAATGTTAGAATTTAATTCATCTTCTTTTACTTGTAGATTAGATGAAACAACATTCTCAACAACACTGAACGCATTAGGTGAAATCGTTATAACTCCACAATTAGATTTTAAGCGGATTGATTCAATTGCTTTGGATGAAAAAGACTGTCTTTTAACAGAAATATTTTCAAGATCATTAATCTCAGAAATAACATTTGTAATTAATCCTGCATTTAGTTTTACAGAAACTCTAGGTGCGATACTTTTAGCATTAAATGTATTTGAAAAAATTATGAGATTACTATTTTCTGATTCATTTTTAATTATGGCTGCAACCCCATTTTCATTATTCTTTTTAACTTTCGTATAAGAAATTATAGTATTTGCTCCGTAATTTGATAGTTTTTTCAACTCATTCTCATCTATTTCACCAATAGAAATTGCTTTAACTTCTTTATTAGACATATCAGCAATTTTTCTTGCATAACATACAGCTTCAAATGTGCTTTTTCTAAACTTTCCTTTCCAGTTTTCTGTATATACAGTGATTGACATATTTATTAAATTTAATTAAATAACTTTTGTGACATTATATAGTTCATTAACTAACTCGCTTATATTATTCTCATCTATCATTTTACATTCTCCTTTTGTGCTAGGTTTTTCAAATTCAATAGATTCGGTTAAATGATTGGTGGTAGTTGCTTCAATAATTTCAAGTGGCTTTGTTCTTGCAGTCATAATACCTCTCATATTAGGAATTTTTAATTCACTTTCTTCAACTAGACCTTTCTGACCACCAATAATTAATGGTGTTTTTGTTTGAATTTTTTCAATTCCCCCATCAATTTCTCTGGATAAATTAACTTGCTCCCCTTCAAAACTTAATCCATTACAGGCATTAACAAATGGAATATCTAAAATTTCTGAAATAATTCCAGGAACAGCTCCACTATTGTAGTCACTAGACTCTTTACCGGCAATAATAATATCATAATTATTTTGTTTAACATAATTAGCAATTTCATTTGCTGTTGAGAAACTATCCATTGGGTGCATATTAATTCTTACTGCTTTATCTGCTCCAATTGCAAGAGCTTTTCTAATAACCGGCTCCACAGAGGCATCACCTACAGTAATTACACTCACATTAGCTTGAAATTTTTCTTTAAGCATAATTGCTTTTGTTAGGCCAAATTCATCATAAGGATTGATGACAAATTGAATGCCATTTTTATCAAATTTTGTATTATTTTCTGTGAAATTTATTTTTGAAGTTGTGTCCGGAACACTACTTATACAGACTAAAATATTCATGTGTTAATTTTCTTTATTTTTACTAAACAAAACTATATAAAACCAAGTAAATAAAACTGGTTTTATAAATAAAATATCAATAAATATCCCTTGTAATTTAATTGTATTATTTTGTTGATAAAGATGTCTTTTTCAACAAAAACACTATTTTTGCAGTCGAAAAATTTAAAACAACAAAAAAACAAAAACACAATGGATTTAATCGTATCGTATTTACCACTATTTGGAGTATTAGCTTTGGCATTTGTATTTTGGAAAAACGCATGGGTTTCTAAACAAGACGAGGGAGATGAGAAAATGTCTAAAATTGCTAAGAATATTGCTGATGGGGCAATGTCATTTTTAAAAGCAGAATATAAAGTACTTTCTATATTTGTAGTTGCAGTTGCTATCTTATTATTCTTTAAAGGATCTAACGAAGAGGCATCTCATGGATTAGTCGCTGTATCATTTATTGTTGGAGCTATATGTTCAGCATTGGCTGGATTTATTGGAATGAAGGTTGCTACTAAAGCAAATGTAAGAACTACTCAAGCGGCTAGAACTTCACTCGGAAAAGCCTTAGAAGTTGCTTTTTCTGGTGGTGCAGTAATGGGTCTTGGAGTTGTTGGTTTAGGTGTCCTTGGATTAAGTTCGTTGTTATTTATTTATCAGGGGATTTGGGATGATAATTTAGATATGGTATTGAATGTACTTTCTGGATTTTCTCTTGGAGCTTCCTCAATTGCTCTTTTTGCAAGAGTAGGAGGAGGTATTTACACAAAAGCCGCAGATGTTGGTGCTGATTTAGTTGGTAAGGTTGAGGCAGGTATTCCTGAAGATCATCCATTAAATCCTGCAACTATCGCTGATAATGTAGGTGATAATGTAGGTGATGTAGCAGGAATGGGGGCTGACTTATTTGAATCTTATGTTGGATCTATTATTGGAACAATGGTACTTGGAGCAGTATATGCAACACTACCTGAATTTGGTGGTAATTTTGGAGGTTTAGGAGCTGTATATCTTCCCCTGGTATTAGCTGCAGTTGGAATTGTTATGTCAATTATTGGAACATTTTTAGTGAAAGTAAAAGACGGTGGATCTCCACATGCTGCTTTAAATTTAGGTGAGTTTGGTTCTGCAGGATTAATGTTAGTTGCATCATACTTTATAATTACATCAATGCTTCCAGAGTCTTGGGTAAGTGATGGAATGCAATATACGTCAATGGGAGTTTTTTGGGCAACTATTGCTGGTTTAGTTGCTGGTCTTTTAGTTGGAAAAGTAACAGAATACTACACAGGAACAGGAACAAAGCCTGTTAATTCAATTGTTGAGCAATCTGAAACAGGATCTGCAACAACAATTATTGCTGGTTTAGGAGTTGGAATGATGTCTACTGCATTGCCAATTATTTTAATTGCAACAGCAATTATAGTTTCAAATCATTTTGCAGGATTATACGGTATTGCAATTGCTGCTGTTGGAATGCTAGCAAATACAGGAATCCAATTAGCAGTTGATGCTTATGGACCAATTTCTGATAACGCTGGTGGAATTGCTGAAATGGCTGAATTACCATCTGAAGTTAGAGAAAGAACAGATAAATTAGATGCTGTTGGAAATACTACTGCTGCAATTGGTAAAGGATTTGCAATTGCTTCTGCTGCTTTAACTGCTTTAGCATTATTTGCTGCATACATGAAAACTGCTGGTGTTGAATCCATTGATGTTTCTCAGCCAGTTATAATGGCAGGTTTATTAGTAGGTGGTATGCTGCCGTTTGTTTTTTCAGCACTTTCAATGAATGCTGTAGGAAGAGCTGCAATGGCAATGATTGAAGAGGTAAGAAGACAATTTAGAGATATTCCAGCTTTAAAAGCTGCACTTGAAGTAATGAGAAAATATGATTCAGATATGTCTAAGGCTTCACCTGCTGATAGAAAAATATTTGATGCAGCTAATGGAGTTGCAGAATATGATAAGTGTGTAGATATATCAACAAAAGCTTCCATCAAAGAAATGGTAGCACCAGGTCTTTTAGCGATATTAGTTCCTGTACTAGTTGGGTATATTGGTGGTGCAGAGATGTTAGGAGGATTGTTAGCTGGTGTTACAACATGTGGAGTGTTAATGGCAATTTTCCAATCAAACGCTGGTGGTGCTTGGGATAATGCTAAAAAAATGATTGAAGAACAAGGAAGAAAAGGAAGTGAAGCTCATAAAGCTGCTGTAGTTGGTGATACTGTTGGTGATCCATTCAAAGACACATCAGGACCTTCATTAAATATTTTGTTAAAGTTGATGTCCGTAGTTGCCTTAGTTATAGCTCCTTCATTAACCAATACAGTTTCTGAGGCGAGTCAAGCAAAAGAAAGTATTGAAATAAATGCTCAAGAAGCAAATTCAATTTATGAAACGGTTGAAAGTGAAGATATAGTTATTTTCACAACTGCAACTGATTTTTCAATCGACAAAAGCAATAACGTAACATTACTCAGAAACTTAATCTTAAGCAATGATATGTTTTGTCAATCAGGTGGCGCAAAATGCGACCAATTCATTTCTAATTGCAATGAGCCCCTAGCATTTAAGCAATCAGCATCTTCAATTGCAGTTTCTAGAATTGATGCTTATTCTTATCAAATTGAAGGAACTATAAATGTATCTGGTAATGACATGGTAGCAACAGCCTATTACAATAATGTTGATGAAAGTGGTGTAGTAGGACAGCTTGTTGTAAATGATATGATAATTAAATTTAAGGGAAAAAAATAGTTAAGATCTATTTTTAAGTTTTTCTTCAATTTTTGAGATTATATCTTCTAGCTCGTTTTGGTTTTCAGAAAAGTTGATTTCATCAACTTCTATTATAAGAAGGTCGCCTTTTTTGTATTCATCAATCCAGGCTTCGTATCTTTCATTTAACCTTGTCAAATAATCTAGGCGAATACTATTTTCATAATCTCTACCTCTTTTTTGAATTTGTTCAACAAGCTTTGGTACAGATGCTCTAAGGTATATTAAGAGATCTGGCCCTTCAATAAAGCTATCCATAAGATTAAATATCTCTTTATAGTTATCAAAGTCTCTTGTGCTCATTAAACCCATTGCATGTAGATTTGGAGCAAAAATATATGCATCTTCATAAATTGTTCTATCTTGAATATATTTTTTGCCACTTTTTTTAATATCAACAATTTGTCTAAATCTGCTATTTAAAAAATATACTTGTAAATTAAATGCCCAACGCTGCATTTCTTTGTAGAAGTCATTTAAGTAAGGATTGTTCTCTACATCTTCATAATGAGCTTTCCACTTAAAATGTTTAGATAATAAAGTTGTTAAAGTAGTTTTTCCAGAGCCGATATTTCCTGCGATTGCAATGTGCATTTTATTAATTTTTTACTAAAATAAAAAAGAATTCTTATTGGTTAATATAAAAATTATAGAGATAATTTATTGTTGAAAACTTATAAGTTTAGTTTTTTTATTTCTTCAATAAATGTTCGTTTTTCATTTAATCTCGGAATTTTATTTTGTCCCCCTAATTTGTTGTTTATACTAAGCCAGTTTAAAAAAACGCCTTTTTTGATAATATTTAATTTTGGGTTTTTTAAGATTAAATCATTAAATCGTTTTGCTTCATAATCTGAATTTAAATGTTTTAGGTGATCATCAATTATTTGCATAAACTCATTTGTGTTCTGAGGCGCCTTTTTAAATTCTATAGCCCATTCATGTGAACCCGCTGAATTACTAATAAAAATTGGTGCTACTGTATAATCAACTATTTCAGAATTTGTTTTTTTACATGCAAATTCTATAGCATTATCTGAGTTATTTACAATTAATTCTTCTCCAAACGTATTTAAACAGCTCATAACTCTGCCCTTAATAATTATTCTAAAAGGGTTTGTTGAAGTGAATTCAATTATGTCCCCTATTTGGTATCTCCATAATCCAGAATTTGTAGAGATTATTAATATATAGTTAGTGTTTAACTTAACATCTTTTAATCCTATTGCTTCATAAGATTGTTTGTCATAATCCTCTTTATTAATGAATTCATAAAAGACTCCATAATCAAGCATTAATAACATTTCCTTAGATATTTTTTGATCTTGAATCGCAAAAAACCCTTCAGAAGCATTATATGCTTCAAGATAATTCATTTTTTTATTTCCAATTAGCTTTGAGAATTGATTTTTATATGGTTTAAAATTTACTCCTCCATGCATGTATAGTTCTAAATTTGGCCATATCTCATTTATATTTTTTACTCCTGTTTTTTTTATAATTTTTGATAGTAAAATAAGCATCCAGGAAGGCACTCCAGTTAGATTAGTTATATTTTGGTTTATTGACTGTTCAGTAATTTTTTCAAGTTTTTTATTCCAATTGTCTGAAAGTGCAGTTTCAATATCAGGAATCCTATGAGAGTTAACCCAAAATGGGAAATTATCTAATAAAATAGCTGATAAATCTCCCTCAATAATTTTGTTATTAGTTTTCTTTGATCCCCCTAACATAATTCCTTTTCCATTAAAAACTCTACTCTCTGGATTATTATTTAGATAAATAGCTAGCATGTCTTTTCCACCTTTAAAATGGCAGTCGTACAAGGTGTTATTGCTTAGTGGGATATATTTACTTTTTGCATTTGTTGTACCTGATGATATCGTAAAAAAATTTGTTTTACCAGGCCATAAGATATTTTTCTTCCCTAGCCTCATTTGTTCTATGTATGGAAATATCTCCTCATATTTTCTTATAGGAACATTCTTTTTATAATCATCATATGTTTTTATCTTGCTGAATGAATGGTCATTCCCAAACTTTGTATTTAAGGCTTTTTTTATTAAGCCAGTAAATATTTTTTCTTGAGTAATTAAAGGACTAGAATTAACATTATTTATTTGTTTAATTCTTTGTCTAAGTAGAGTTGAAAGAATGCTGTTTTTAAAAGGAAGATTTATCAAAAAACAATATATTTAAAAATTATTACAAAAATATGCATTCAAGTACAATTAAAAAGATGAAAACTTCCTTAAATGAAGTTGTGAATTATCATTTAAAAATTAATGATGTAGATTATTTTATGAATGATTTAATCGATAAAAAGATTAAAATTAGTTGGAGTGGAAAAGTTATATGTAGTTGTGGTAGAGAGATGAAAAAGTTTTATAGATCTGGTTTTTGCTACACTTGTTATTGGGAATCTCCTATGGCATCTCAAAGTATTTTTAAGCCTGAGTTATGCACTGCTCATCTTGATATTGAAGAAAGAGATATTGAGTGGGAGAGAAAATTTCAAATAGCACCTCACTATGTTTATCTTGCAAATTCTAGTGGTATAAAAGTAGGTATTACACGCTCTACACAAGGAGTTACAAGGTGGATGGACCAAGGGGCAAGCCAAGCTATTATTTTAGCTGAAGTCCCAAATAGAAGGTTCTCAGGTGATATTGAAGTATGTATTAAAGAGTATGTTTCTGATAAAACAAATTGGAGAAAAATGCTATCTGGCGAACCCCATGCAGTTGATTTATTAGAAATTAAAAAGACTCTATCGGAGCATGTACCAGAAAAATTAAAACAATACATTTGTGATGATAACTCAATTACTAATATTAAATATCCTGTATTAGAATATCCTACTAAAATTAAAAGTCTTAAGTTAGAAAAACTACAAACTGTTGAAGGAGTACTAAAAGGTATAAAAGGTCAGTACTTAATTTTTGAAGATGGTCAAGTTTTTAATGTTCGATCTCATGAAGGTTTTGTAGCTGACTTTTCAGTTTCATCATCAAGTTCTCAGTCCAGTTTATTCTAGTTCAATTAGGTAAGGAATTCTAGTTTGAATTCTATCAGATGTAATCAAATTTTTAACTTTTTTTATTTTTTTTGTATCTATTAGATCAAATTCTTTTTCAAAAAATGTTACTAGTTTTGATTCAGTTAAGTCGTTCATGATTTTTGTAAATGGATCTTCTATTTTAGGCAAGGAGATAACTCTATAATCATCAATTTCTGCAAGTTCTGCAGCAATTGTAATAGCTTTCTCTAGACCCCCATATAAATCTACTAATCCAATACTTTTGGCGTCATACCCAGACCAAACTCTTCCTTGTCCAATTGCATCTACGTCCTCAGTTGTCATATCTCTTCCATCACTAACTCTTGAGATAAATATGGAGTATATATTTTTAACACTTTCTTGAATTTTATTTTTTTCGAATGCTGAAAGTTTTCTACTGGTACCCATGTCTGAATAGGTATTAGTTTTTACAGTGTCAACTGTTATTCCAAAATTAGACTTATAAAAATTTTGCATGTTTGGAATCATACCAAAAACCCCAATTGAGCCGGTTAATGTAGTTGGATTGGCTATTATTGTATCTGCAGCACAAGCTATGTAATAACCACCAGATGCAGCATAATCTCCCATAGAGACAATTAAAGGTTTTTCTTTTTGAGCTAACTTTGTTTCTCTCCATATTACATCAGAAGCTAGGGCGCTTCCACCAGGAGAATTTACTCTTAAGATAATTGCCTTCACATTCTTATCTTTTCTTGCTTTTTTGATTGCTGCTGAAGTTGTTTTTGAGCCTATACTTGCCACATCTCCTTTTCCAGAATTTATTTCGCCAGTAGCATATACAATTGCTATTTTATTTCTACTAATATCTTTGTTCTTTGATTTAACCGAAGAATATCCTCTTAGAGATACAGTTTTAAGCTTCTCATTGGTGCTAATTGCTATCAATGAATCTTCAACCTGATCTTCATAGATTAAATGATCAACATAGCCTTTTACAAGACAAATTTCTGCAGAGTTTAATGTAAGTTGATTTGCATGCTTTTTCACCATTTCAAATGGAATTTGTCTTTGACTTGAAATGCTATCCATGATATTATCATTTATACTATTTAGCATTAATTTAAGTTGCTCTCGATTTTCATTACTCATTTTATCTAGTGTAAATGGTTCAATAGCACTTTTAAATTTCCCTAATCTAAAAATTTGGAGATCGATATTAAGTTTTTCTAATAGCCCTTTAAAGAACATTACAGTTGCAGATAAGCCCTTATGGTCAATACCTCCGACAGGGTTCATATATATTTTATCTGCTACCGAAGAAAGAAAATAGTTTTTAATAGAATATACTTCACTATAAGCAACGATAGGTTTTCCTGTTGTTTTGAATTCAAGAAGTTTATTTCTAATTTCTTCAGTCTGAGACAATCCCGCATTAACAACAGGACTATTAATATAAATTGCAATGATATTATCATCAAATTTTGCTTTTTCAATATTATCAAGAATTGCTTTTAATTCTAATTGTTTCTTTGGTTCTGGGTTAAAAAGGTCTAAATCAGATAAGGGGTTTGAAGATGCTCTTTCAACAACTTGAGTAGAAAGATCAATTTTTAGTATTGTGTTTTTATCAATCTTTTTTTCTTTCTTCTGATATTCAGAAGAAACAGATAGTACCCCAATAAATATAGCTACAATTACAACAAATGATAATAGTATTCCTATTAGAGTAGAGATAATATTTTTAAAAAATTTTAACATTTTTATTTCTTTTTTTAATTTTCAACAAATATAATTTTAATAATTTATAACTTACAATCTTAAAATAAGTACTTATTAGATTGTCTTGTTTATCTAGTTTTGGGCCATAATAAAATGAATAGAGTCTATATACAATTAGGAAGTAATCTTGGTGACAGAGAAGGTTACCTTAAACAGTCTCAACTTATGTTAGTTGATGAAATTGGTTCAATCATCAAGAAATCTAGTATATATGAAAGCTCTCCATGGGGTATGGAAAATCAGGGTTCTTTTTTAAACCAAATCTTATTATTCGAAACTAATGTAAAACCTTTTGACTTATTGGATACAATACTTAGTATTGAAAAAGAAATGGGAAGGGTAAGGATTGAAAAGTGGGGAGAAAGAATTATTGATATTGATATTCTATTTTATAATGATGAGATTATAGAAACTAATAACTTATGTATTCCGCATAAATATATTTCTAAAAGACGCTTTGTTTTAAGTCCTCTTGATGAAATTGCTAAAAACTATATTCATCCAATTTTGCAAAAAACAATTAATAAATTATTATTGGAGTGTTTAGATGAAGAAAAAGTTTCAGTCTATGAATTATAACTTTATAGCTGTAGAGGGAAATATAGGTTCTGGAAAAACTTCTTTGGCATCACAAATTGCATCTGATTTTAAATCAGAACTAATATTAGAATCTTTTTCCGATAACCCCTTTTTGCCAAAATTTTATAAAGACCCAGAAAAATATAGTTTTTCTCTTGAGCTTTTTTTTATGTCAGAAAGATATCATCAGCTTAAAGATAAAATTAGTAGTGATTTGTTTTTTAATAATAAAATATCGGATTATTTTTTTATGAAATCTAGAATTTTTGCAAAAACAAATTTACAAAGAGATGAATTGCTATTATTTGAGAAGTTATTTGATATTATGCTGGCATCACTTCCTGCTCCAGATCTATTGGTATACCTGCATTCTGATATTAAAAGATTACAAGCTAATATTAGAAAAAGAGGTAGGGAGTATGAACAAAACATAAAAGATTCATATCTAGAATCTATACAATATTCCTATTTTGATTATCTGAAAAAACAGAATAAGTCTGCTGTTTTAATAATAGATATTACAGATGCAGATTTCGTTAATGACTTAAATACTTATACGGAAATAAAAAGATTAATTTCTAAGAAATATACAGTTGGTTCAACAAATAAAATAATTTTATAATTCTATTTTGTTAGACTTATAAAGTTTTCACTATCTCTATAATTCACAAACTCCAAATCAATTTTTGCTTCATTTTTATAATTAGAATCTTTATTGATTGCATTTTTTAATGCTTTTATAAGCATAGATTCATTTGCTGATCTTGCATATGAAATTGCATTTAAATAATCACAAGCAGCTGTGTTTTCATTACAAGTGCTATTTTGTCCATTTAGCATTTTTGCAAGAGCAGCATTGTGCGTGTTTTTGTTTTTAAAATATCTACTAGCCTTCTTATAATTAGCACTTCTTAAATCTAGTAATGCTTTGTTTTTTTGAGTAGCAGATTTATTGTAAAGATTCTTAGCTTGACCTAAATTTCCTTCCCATGCCGCAATTACAGCCTGGTTGTTTTGAATACTAGAAGCGTTTTTATCTAAACTTTTAGCTTTAATTAGAAAGTCCTTAGCTTCATCAATTTTATTATTGGAAAGCATTAGGCAAGCAGTATTATTATAGCCTCTCCAATCATTATGTAATTGACTAGCTGTATTAAAAATAGTCGCCTTATCATCTGTCTCTTCTACCAGTGAAGCAGAGTAAAGTAATTCTTTAACATCTAATTCTTGTGGGTTATTCTGAGCAAGTTCAAGTATTTCTTCATCTGTTCTTTTAGGCTCAAATGATCTAACAGTTATTTTTGCTTTTCTCAGTTGAGGTAGTACATCCATTTCAATAGCATCATAAATTTCAGCCATATCTCTTATAGCTTGTTCTCTTTTTTCAAGATCTTCTACAGAGTTAACAATTTTTGTTATTCTTCTTCTGTCTTTGATTTCAGAGCTTCTCATTAATTTATTAAATCCTTCCCAATCTTCACCCTCAGATATTTCGGTATATAAATCATTATTGTCAAAACCATCAAGTTTAACCTTTTTCAGTACTCTTTTGGCATATCTTAAAGTGCTAGCAGCTCTTTTATCAGAAACGTTGTCATTAAGATCAACAGACCCTTCAGGAGAAGCATAAGATTTAACTTCAATCGAATGAGTTTTATTTCCCATACCAGCAAATTCTTCTAATCTCTTAATATCATCATCACTCTTTTCTGTTGTTCTAATATTACTTTGATTTACTAAAAAATAAATAATTGCCGATTCTTCAAGAATTGTTTCTTTTTCATAATTACTTTTTGCAAATGCTAAATCTTCGGTATTTTGAACTCTTGTCGAAGTGGCCATTACACCTTTAGCTACAGTTCTTGGAGCAAATACTAATTCCTTGTCTTTTGATTTACCCACAGCTCTTAATTCTAGTGTAGATTCCATCATATCATTTGTGTATGGCATCTCATCTTGATAAGAAAACCTTCCACCTGTTGTATAAAATATTGTTGCCTCACCACCTGATGCTTCTTCCCCTTGAATTGTTATAGATTTAAATTTGTTTTCACCCTTAGAACTTATTAAAACAGGAGTGAATTCAACAGTTGAGGATTTTGCAAAATATTTTTCTGGAAAACTTGCATCAATAGTTACACCAACTTTACCGGCATGTGCTTGAAGTGTTGGAGGAGTAACAGTAATAGCAACTGTTTCATATTTACTAGACATATTTGAAAGTCCACAAGAAGTTAGAAAAGATACAACTACTAAAAGACTAAGGAATTTGGTGATTTTCATTTTATATTTTGTTTTAAATATAACAGCAAAAATAACAAAATATTGTGGTGAAATTATTCTTAAACACCTCTTTTTTAGACTAAGTTTCATGAACTTAAATTCTAAATTATAAGAGTAATTATTTTATAGATTGACTAGCCTTAAAAATAACAATACCAGCACAAACAGAAATATTTAAGGAATGTTTAGTCCCAAATTGAGTTATTTCTAAAAACTCATCACAACTATTAATAACCTCTTGGCTAATACCATCTACTTCATGACCAAATATGAGAGCGGTAGGTTGTTTGGTTTCAAAATTTAAAAGTTTGGTTGAATTTTCTACTTGTTCTACACCAACAATTCTATATCCCGAATTTTTCAAATTATTTAATATGTTATTGGTATCTGATTCGTATGCCCAATCTACTGAATTTGTCGAGCCCAGAGCTGATTTTCTAATTTCATTATTTGGAGGACAAGGTGTAATACCACAAAGAAAAATTTTTTCAATTAAAAAAGCATCACTTGTTCTAAATATTGCGCCTACGTTATGTGCACTTCTCACGTTATCAAGAACAATGACTATTGGAGTTTTTTTAGCATTTTTATACTCTTCAACAGTGATTCTATTTAATTCATTATTATTTAACTTTCTCATCTATTATATTTGTTGCTAAATTAAATAATAAATTTTTTGAGTGTAAGTAAAAAGAAAGAAGTTAAGGTTACACCTTTAATGCGTCAGTATAATGAGGTAAAATCTAAATATCCAGATGCAATACTGCTGTTTCGTGTTGGTGATTTTTATGAAACATTCGGGAAAGACGCTATTGTTGCTTCCAAAGTCTTAGAAATAATATTAACAAATAGAGCAAATGGTTCATCAAGGATAGAACTTGCTGGATTTCCTCACCATGCAATAGATAATTACTTGCCAAAATTAGTTAAAGCTGGATATAGGGTTGCAATTTGTGATCAACTAGAAGACCCTAAGCAAACAAAAAAAATAGTTAAAAGAGGTGTTACCGAACTAGTTACACCCGGAGTGTCCTATAATCATCTTACATTTGAAAGCACAAAGAATAATTTCTTAGCGTCAATTTATTATGGTAAAAAATTATTGGGAGTATCTTTTTTAGATATTTCAACAGGAGAATTTCTTGTTTCACAGGGAACTACTGATTATGTAAATAAATTAGTGCAATCATTTTCTCCTTCTGAAATATTATTTCAAAAAAGTAAAAAAGAAAAATTTAAAAGTGAATTTTTATTTGAAAAATTCTCTTATGCTTTAGATGATTGGCCGTATAATATTGAGTTTGCCAATGAGTTGTTAATAGAGCAGTTTAACACCAAATCTTTAAAAGGATTTGGAATAGAAGCTATGCATGAAGGTATTATAAGTGCAGGCATAATTCTTCATTATCTAAAAGAAACAAAGCACGATCACACATCCCATATTTCATCTATTTCAAGAATTAATGAAGAAAAATTTATGTGGATGGATAAATTCACAACAAGGAACTTAGAGTTGTTCTATTCTCCAAATAGAGGTGCTAAAACTTTAATTGATATTCTTAACCATACAGAAACTGCTATGGGTTCAAGAATGTTAAATAGGTGGTTAGCATTACCTTTAAAAAATTTAGAAGAAATAAATTCAAGAACTGATGTTGTTGGTTTTTTTCTTAGAAATCAAAATTTCTTTGAACTTGTAAAATCTAATATTAATCAAATTGGTGATCTTGAAAGATTAGTTTCTAAAACCTCAACTTTAAGAATTAACCCAAGGGAAATTGAAAAACTAAAACATTCATTAATTTCATTATCCCCAATTAAGAAGGCCTGTTTAGATTCAGATATGTCTATTCTTGTTAGCTTGGGTAATAATATTGATCTATGTAATGATTTAGTAGATAAGATTGAAAATGAACTTATTGAAAATCCTCCAGTTTTTTTACATAAAGGGGATGTTATAAATAAAGGAGTTAATATAGAACTAGATGATTTAAAAGAGATTAAGAATTCAGGGAAAATACTTTTAGATAAAATGTTGCAAAATGAAATTGATAAAACTTCAATTTCATCTTTAAAAATTTCATTTAATAATGTTTTTGGTTATTACTTAGAAGTTAGAAATATTCACAAAGATAAAGTCCCAGAAAATTGGATTAGAAAACAAACTTTAGTTAATGCAGAAAGATATATTACCCCTGAGCTAAAAGATTATGAATCTAAAATCTTATCAGCTCAGAATAATATTTCAATTATAGAGAATGAGATTTATGCTAAATTAGTTGCTACTATCGCTGAAAAAACACTCCT
>Ga0257126_1000185_pt1 | contig 53096 bp, 49 predicted proteins | sample SI060_120mmetaG_FD_190151 | JGI IMG/M metagenome (GOLD analysis project Ga0257126, IMG submission 190151) | Marine microbial communities from Saanich Inlet, British Columbia, Canada - SI060_120m | ecosystem: Environmental > Aquatic > Marine > Inlet | place: Canada: British Columbia | collected... | reverse complement strand
GATGATGATTCTTGGTCTTTGTCTGATCGCTTTCATCGTAGTCAACTCATGGATTTCGGGCCACGGAGACGTCGAAGTACAACGTACTCTCTCTGCAGATAACTTGTACAAGGGTGATGACTTGTATGTTGAACTGGTTATTACAAATCGTTCAAACCGTAAAACACAATTGCTCGAAGTATACGATAATATTCCTCACGAAATGAAACTAAGAAGTGGTCTTAATCACATGCGACTGAATCTAAGCCCTGGTGAAAGTGCTAGAATTAGATATGTACTGCGTTGCCCTCTTCGTGGCCACTATTCTATTGGACCTGTCTCTTTGCGCTCTAGAAACACATTCAATCTAGGCGTCGAAGAAATGTTTGTCGACCACCACAGCGACATTGTTATCTTCCCTCAAATAAAGGAAATTGAGGACGCATTCTTACGTTCTCGTACTCCAAAAATGTATACTGGTGCTACAACACTTCGAACACCTGGTCAAGGTTCAGAATTCTATTCTTTGAGAGAGTATGTCCCTGGAGACCCATTCAAAAATATCAATTGGAAGGCATATGCTAGAACTGGTGAATTGATGGTCAATGAAAAATGCCGTGATGCTGTAACAGACCTATACTTGATTCTTGACAGCAGAGACATCTCTAGAATTGGAACTGTTCTAAAAAACCCTCTAGAGATGGGAACGGTTTCAGCGGCAAGTCTTGCTGCCTTTTTCCTAAAGCGTAGAGACTCTGTTTCTTTGGCCATTTATGATGAAAAGTTGGCATATTTACCTCCAGATACTGGAGATAAACAGTATTTCAAAATTCTAAGCGCTCTATCCGGAGTATCCGCTGGGGGAGAAATGCCACTACAAGCAGTTACCAATTCTCTTAGTGGCAGATTCAGTAGAGGAAGCCCAGTATTCATCATCTCGTCTTGTGAGGGTGATGGAACTATTCCAGCAGCAGTTCGAGACCTCGTTGGAAGAGGCCATGAAGTAACTGTATTATCACCTTCAAGTATCGACTTTGAAAGGTTGGTTAGTAGAATTCCAAGAATGTCCTATGAGGTATTGAAATTAGAGCGTCAAAACCGGTTGACTTCACTGGCGGGTTCAGGCGCTCAAGTTATTGATTGGATGCCAGATATGGACCTTTCACAAGCTCTAATGCAGGTAAGGGGGTACTAAGATGGCAGGTGAAGTAGAACTCCAAAGTGATGTTACCATCTCTGGTAATGCTAGGGCGAGGACATTGCACCTCAAGACCCTTAGAAAGCAATGGCAGATTATTGCATTGCAAGTAGTTGCTACTGTAGCACTAATTGGAATGTATTTAGAAGTAGTATCAACCTATGTGGTCGGTTCTATCGACCATACGATCCTTTTCGACTCAATAGAACTGCTAATAGGTGACCAACTACCACTGAACGATTGGTTTACCGGAGAAGGAAGAACTGGATTATCTCGGTTCTTTGTTCCACTTGTTATTGGATTGGTTGTTGGTGGAGTAATGGCTTTAATCGCATTCCAAACACCGAAAGTACAGCAGAGAATAAAATTAGGTTTCATCATCACATTGATCACAATGCTCGTTGGGAGATTATTATTCTCTTGGGTTACTGGGATGCTATTCTCTTTTGATTTGAGATTACCAGACGATGGTGAACTAAAAACACTTGAGTGGCCTCTATTGATGATTATGTCTTTACTGATTATGTTTGTATATCTCCTCCCTGTAATTATGGGTTCTAGAGGAATTTGGGGGTTATCACGTCGTTCTATTGCTTGGGCTATCGGTTTTACTTTACTGTTCTTAGGAATTCACGCTATTTTGACATTCCCATTAATCAAAGCACAATTAGGTGATTATGGTGGCGCACTTGCCACATTAGAATCACAAGTATCAGCGCCTACCATTGGACTATTTGGCTTGAAGTTAGTTACAAATGAACAACTTGACTTGATTCTAATTGCGGTCTTAATTTTAGTATTCCAAGAGTCTGCATTTGGAGTTATTAGATACTTAGAGTATGCATTTAGACTACCTGAATCATGTAAGAGAGACCCTGAATACGTTCAACAAATGGATAATATGCTCAATACTCATTTGAAGCATACTTTTGGATTCTTAGGACTCACTGGAGTTGCAACGATGGTAGCCCTAGGTTTCCACAGTGTCTTACTTGGGTTAGTCAGTGATTCTACAGGAAGTCAATGGGCTGCACAAGTTTCTGAATCGATTGAACTATCTCTTACCTATGGGCTGGTAATCTCTGCTGTTATGTTCCTCTCAATAATGGCATTATTCAGATTCTTGATACCTTGGCAGAGAATTTGGGGACTCATCTATAATTTGAGAAACCAAGCAGAAGCGGCTGTAACCAAGGAAAAAGAGTTCATAGAAATATGATTAAGAATCATTGTGGACTCTTTGAATAATACGGCCTAAAACTTCAGTTGTAAAGAGTATGGTAAATGGATAAACCATGAATGTGAGTGCTGATGAAATCCATATGTTTTCATACATATCAAACACTTCACCACAGGTAAAAATGAATAATGCAACTCCTAGTAGTAGAATTAATTTTTCTACTATCATTGGATACTTCTTACCGCTATTCTCTTCGCGGTCTAGGATAGTTGTTGCGGCATTGGTAGACAAGATATCACCTACATATCTAGGTCAGATAATCTCGATTCCAAGTCACGTAGAGCCGAGTCGACTTCCACTTCACCAGGCTCACTACGATGATTCCAAGATGCATCTATCTTAGCTAGTTCTGCTTCTAATTCTGCTCTTTCATCATCATCGCTATGAGATACCTCTTGTTGAACAGCAGTCTCTTGATTAGCGACTTCTGGGATATCATCTACTGGTGCTTCCAAAGTTTGCCAACCGTCTGTGTCTGCTTCAGCCTCAAGTTCAATTGATTGAGATATTACAGCATCGCCTGAAAGATTAGATTCCATGTGTTGGACCATTTCTTCATCGATAGGTGTTTTCTGTGCTGGGTCGACGACTTCTCTCTCATATGGCAATAAACCGTCTCTCTGGAAATCCCAAAGTAATCCCTGTGGAGTTCCACTCGCCAATCCTGAAGCATCTAGTTGAGTGATTAATTCTTCTAGTACCCTAGCCGTTTCCTCAAGTGAAATCGCCTCTCCGGCATCTCTTTGGTCCGCTTCAAGGTAAATATCGTCCAAAGCAATCTGAATCAACTTTCTAGTAGATCTAGCAATATGTGGCAATGATTCTGGTCTGTTACAATTGGACATCAGGGTTTCAACTTCATGAGGTGGAGCGCCTAATCTCACTAATTGTTCAAGTACATTTCTTAATCGACGAAGCATGGTAATAGAGCGTTCATAGTCTTCTAGCAACCTCTCTAAATCTATCACTAAGTTTCCGACTGTTTCTCCTAATTGGTGTTCAAGTCTCTGCTGAACCGACCATCGTGAAAGACCTCTTACCGCCCCTGCGGTTTGTGGTACTTGTCTTTCGAGCAATTCCATTACTTCACTTGATAATAGATGTCTTGGAGTTGCTGCTACGTGATCAACTGTGGTCTGAATAACTTGCAATGCTCTTTCTACAGCCCTATCGAGTAGAGTAACTGAGTATCCCAAACTTCGAGAGCGTTCAAGCCTCTCAAGAACCGGCGCTAGTCCATCAAAGGTCGATGCGTCATCTAGCAATGCTTGTGCTAGTGGCTCTTCAGCAAGTCTCGCTCTGATTCTATCCGCTTCCTGAATATCTGCTAATGCTTCCTCATGCGCTTGAGAGAGTTGTTCAGCCTTATCGACAAGAGCCGCCAACTCTGCTTCTGAGTGGCCTCTCTTGGCACCTAAGTCTCCCAATTCTCTAAGCAAAGCACGCCTTTCTTGCATAAGTTCGCGTAGTTCTGCTTGAACTTGAGCGTGTCTGGCTTCATCTGTACTTAGACGAACCCTTTCATCTTCCGCTCTTCTCCTAGCGACCTTAGATTCAGAATCTAAGAGTTCTAATTCTGCTCTACTTGACTTGACTTTTTCTTCTTCCTGCATTGCTTCTGATTGGGCTCTAGCATAACGTTCTCTAGTAACTGATACTTGCTCTTGAAGGACTCTGAGTCTTCTTTCATCATCTTCAAGTTGTTGTCTAACTGTGGATAAGTTTTCACTGTGAGAATTCAATTCAGAGTTTAATTCTGCCTCTTTGAGTGCCATTTCTTCAATTGATTGGCGTAACTGTTCGCTTGACCCTGATTCCCCCAAGGCCTTTGCAAGTTCTGAAGCACGCTCACTGATTTGATGTTCCAATTCATTAACTCTCTTAACCAATCTTTCTGCCCTTAATTCAGCCTCATCGCATCGATTTCTGGCTTCTGCCATCTCTATTTGCATCGAGTTTATTTCTGAGTTGACATTTTCGACCTTCTCAGATTGTAGATTTCTTGTTTCAGTAGCTTCTCTAGAACGAATGTCTGCTGCTTTACGAGAAGTTTCCGATTGACTTAATTTGGAATTGAGTAGTGCCTTCTCTTTGTTCAACTCATCAATTCTAAGTTCCGCTGACTCCAATCTTCTTCTTAGTCCAGCATCTATTCCAGGCACTGGAGCAACCTCGACTTGAGAAATACCCTTACTCACTGTATCTATTGTGTCCTTAAAATTCGCCTTGATTCTATGTTGGCGGAATGTCTCCATTCCAATCTCAAATCCTATCAAGTTCTCCAAACGATTCTTCAGATTGGCCCTTCTACTTTCAGAACGTGTCCTTACAGTGACCAAAAGGTCTCTGAAATATGAGAGTGAGAAATCATGTACGGTGCCAGATTCTCTTGTAACAATTGAACCGGCGGGTAGCCTATGCAATCTAATCACACGCTTTGCTTCTGTCAAACCGAGTACGGCTTCTTCAAAAGATTCGCAAGAAGGTGCATATATCGCCACTGGTACACCTTTGGCTAGTACAAGAGAGACTGCTTTGGACGACTTCCCTGATTGAATATGCCCTGTTACTTCTTCCTTGATTGCATCTCCAAGCATCGAAAGTATAGCGTCACTGCCACCTTTTCCTTCTCTTAAGACAAAACCGTCCGGCAATACTTGACCAATACCGCCCATAGTAGGCATTTCTCCATCCAAAGCGGCTGCTGCTGAATTGACTATTCGTGTATGGTCTGCGTTTGCCTCAGTCCAAACTGCAATAGCAATCTCTCCAGTTTGTGCTAGTAATAAGGCTCCATCACCGGTGTGAAGAGTCCAATGACCATTCGAGGATAATCCTAGTCCGGAGGACAATTGTTCTCGACTTTCCAATGTTGTTCCAACTTCTCTAGCCAAGGCCTCGGCATCTGTCGGTAATTCACCAGCTGAATCAATAAGCATACCAGCATCAACCGCTATGGCTCCTCTAACAGTCACATTTTCAACAAGTTTTGACAATACTGTTGAAAGATCTCTAGAAAGTAAACGCTCAACTGAATCACCTCTTGGAAGTAAACCTTGTCTATCGGCAGGGTGTTCAAATGCTTCTGGAACTACTTCAGCAACATTACCAAGTCCGGTCATCGAGTAACTAGTTGCTTCAAAACGGCAGGCTCCTTCTGCTTCAATCTCAAGAAGACGGGTCTTTGCCTCAAATCCACCAAGTAATTCAGATGGTTTCTTGCTTTCAGCCAACCAGCCAACAATACGTCCTGCTCTAACCAATCTATGTCCTGCTGGGGTTTTTCTCTTTCCAATCCAGGTACTAATCGCACCATGGGAAAATGGCTGAATGACTCCATCAGTCACATCTATCTCTTCATCTACAGGCATTCCGTTTGGTAATTCAAACATAGTTATCACATCTGAGGGGTTGTCGCAAGAATACGACGGTCGCGGTCAAGGGCATGTCGCCAGCGTGCAAGTCTGCCGCCCTTTCCGCTGAGTACTACGATTCGTTCAGGGCCGGCCATATCAATCATCATACGAGAATCACCCTCGCACCAAATTTCATACAACTGCCCTGTACCAAGCGCAGTACAGGCTTCAAGAGCAAGTTCGACCATGTTCGAGGCTGCTTCGGTAGGAGGGACATTCCCCTCATTACCTACACATGCCATCAAATTGCCTCTGTTATCAATAAGCATGGCTTGGTCAACTCCCTCAATGGTCGTTAATCCAGCCAAAACACGTTGTAACATATCCGCTCAAACCGATGCTCACCGTTGTAGGCTTCAAGAAGTTTTGCGTTTCCATCCCCCTAAAGGGGGATTTGTAAGGTAAAATCGAATATCCAACTGGAGTTTAGAAAAAAGAGTGCGCGGAAGACTTGTTGGCAATTATTTTCCGCGCCTTGGATATGTGATAAATAGCATTGAGAATTTCAGAAACGGCAAAAATCTAAATGAATTTTTCAATATAAAATTTAAATTTACAATTAGAAAAATAATCGGTGACCTCAAACCAAAGAAACCCTTGCCTCAACTGTTGGCACCCATGGAGATAGAAATCCCGAGTTGTGATAGTTGCGATAAACCCGCACTACTGGAACAGGCATATTCTGGACGCGTACTATGTGGGCAACACCTAGTGAAGTCTATTCGTAAGAAAATAGCCAAGGAACTTAGAAAGCAACTAAAGTTGGTAAAAGGTGAACACACAACGATATTTGTAGCAATATCGGGTGGCAAAGATTCGGCGGTTCTACTAGAAACTTTAGTCGATATCCTTGGAGTCAGGCCAGACGTAACAATAATTGCTGGAACTGTCGATGAAGGAATTGAAGGATATAGGCCTCCTTCGATGATATGCGCTGAAGAGTTATGTCAGCGCCTTGGCATTGAATTCATCACAGTTTCATACCCAGAATTAGACTTTGAAGAGATGGATAAGGTAGCAGAGTTGATCCCAGGAATGATCAAAACCAATCGTAATGCTTCTCGTATGCCATGTTCATATTGTGGAGTTTTTAGAAGACAAGGAATTAATCATCTAGCGAAGAAAGTGAATGCAGATGTTATGGCGCTTGGCCATAATCTTGACGATATGGCACAAACCGTACTAATGAATATGTCTAATGGAGATATGGAAAGAACACTGAGATTAGCCCCTCATACGGCAACACCAATAGATGGGCTACCTCCAAGAATAGTCCCTCTAAGGTGGATTCCTGAACAAGAAGTACATCTTTATGCTGTTCACAAAAATTTACCAATGCATCACGAAGAATGCCCCCATGCGAGAGGCGCACTAAGGTGGAGGCACCGAGATTTAGTTGCCCAGATGGAAGCTGATGTTCCTGGAACACGCCACGGACTTCTAAGAATGGCTGATAATATCAAGGAGTTAAGAACTCAAATTGTCGAATTAGGTGGGCATGAGAGTAGGCCTAGCCCCCCAATATCCTGCCCAGTATGTGGCTCGATGACTTCTAATGACCAGTGTAAAGCTTGCGAAATGCGAGAGATGGTCAAGCAAGAAATGGAAAAGTGAACTGATTAAATCACTCACTACCGATTAATTTGTAATCTTCTGAAAGAGGCGTTGCGCCCGTTTCCATCGAAATAATTTGACCCTCTTTGAATCGCATGAACGACATGACGGCCTCGGAGTCTGAATTATTGGCAAAGTGCACAATAGAATGAGCAACTCCAACTTCATCATTCTCATACAAAATTCGATTGTTTTCTGAGGTCGGTGTGTTTCCACTCTTCACAAATCCCAAAATATCAGACTTACTCATTGTCATACCCCCTACATGTGGATTGAACACACAATCATCGTGGATTAATGCTTCAAGTGCTTCTACATCTCCATTGTCCCAGGCTTCATTATATGCTGCTATTACTGACATATACTTACCAAAGGGAAGTCGTCTATAAATGCGTCGTGTATTCAAAATTTCAATCATTAATAGGTACTAAATCAGATTAATGTTTAAATGAAGAAATTTCCGATATAATCCATTTCTAAGGATTTGATGAGTACAATGACGTTATTTAATCTTCCATTTTCTTTTGAATCTTAGAAAATTTCTCTGGACTCTGTACCTTGAGAAATGCAAGATAATCCTCGATACTATCAAATTCAAGTGGCATTATTAGTATCTCTTCACAATCCTGGCATTGATAGCGGTCTCCAGTCATAAATCCCATCCATGGGTATACTCGATAACCATAGCAGTTAGTACAGATTCTAAAAGAGGTCATAATCATCCTCAAATGACTGTAAGAGTGGTAGTATATGACAACTTGTTTGGATAATCATAATACGGCTGAAAACTTATTTAATAACAGTTTTTAGCCAAAATGTGATTGAAATTCAATGCCCTCATTGTGAACAAGGCATCGAGTTAGAAGATGATGATTCAGGATTGTTCGAATGCCCTTTTTGCGAAAAAGAGTTTGAATGGAATCTAGAAAACCCGATTAACTATGATGATTCCTTCAATGTCAAGGATTTCTTAATTGGCATATTCGCCCCTTCAATACCTTCAGCCATTGGTATTTATTGTTCATTTTTCTTATTTGATGGATGGGATTCTCTGATATGGTTTGTACTATCCTTTTTAATTTGGCCAGTTATTGCCCTTGGTTTTCTTATTTATGGATTTATCATAAAAAGGAGATTCATGGTATTTGGCACTGCATTATCCTTTGTTTTAATGCTAATATTATTCTTTATTTTACCTGTTTTCCATTGAAACTGGAATTTGGCCACATAAAGGGTAGCGTCGAATAGCACCCACTGAAAGACCTTATGAACACCAACTTTGAACACATGGGTTTGGGCATAGACCCTTGTGTAATATCCACAACCACTTATTCTTGGGATTAGTTTATTCATTTGAATGAATAGGCCTGTTCATGAAGATTGATCATGTTATTGTTTGGCAGTTGCAATCGGCAAGGTATCGAATGATTGTCGTAAATGAGGGAGCACAATGTTAACAATCTTGAGGACACTGCTGAAGTGGTTCAAGGGGGAAATGGAGGAATTAAAACCCGAGACTCGATTCTTTCTCTATGTCGAAATCGGATTCTGGTTGCTTGCCGGATTTGTCTTTATCATCTGGCAACCAGAATTTCTAACAGAATAGAGAGGGGTATACACAAGGGAGCCCCTTGTATATGGCGTCGTTGCTATGGGTACCCATCTAACACCCATCAATACAAAGGGAATTCAGTGGGTCGAGTCTTTCGCTAGCCTTAGAAAGACCCCATTGCTAAGAAATTGATTGATCATTATTTGTTTAGATACCAAAACATGAACCTATGTACTACGATACTGACGTCAAAATATGATTACTACCCACCTTATGGCGCTGAAATCTTCCATTAGGACATTACTCTTGATTGGTATGTTGGCCACAGTAGGAGCGGGTGTGCTGACTCTGGGGTTGGGCATGGATACGCCATGGGCTCCTTGGGAAAGGCAATCCGATACTATGTTCCCTCCCCTGTTATTCACGCTAGCAAGTTTCGTGGCTACAGTTGCCTTCTGCGCAACTACGGTTGTCTTCCATAACTGGTTGAAGATGCTCACCAACAATCCTGACAAGTGGTGGAGAATCAGCGGTATCCTGTTCTTGTTCGCCTATGGAATATACTCATTAGGTTCAGGAACCATTGAAGCGGCCATCATGCTCAATATTCTACATTTAATCGTAGGCCTTCCAGCCCTCACCCTTCTGCCACGTACTTTTCGAAATGAGCAAAATTACCCTTATTCCTCGGAAATAGTTTTCTAAATTATACCAAACTTTGCCATGCCGCTGATATCATATGAGGTGGTATCCACTGCTCAGTTACTCTTCTTCAACATCATTCGCCATCATCATGGCAATTGGCCTTGTTCTATCATTCTCATCTAGAATTAATCTGACAATAATTACAATCGGTGCGCCAATAATTGCACCTGCTATTCCCCAAACCTGTGCAAATAGCATAACTGTGAGTAGTAGAACAAACGGGGAAATCCCGATTTTGGCACCTGATAAATTAGGCTCGATAAATGAACCAAATACTTGCTGATTACCAATTAGCATAGCCAGCATGAATAAAGCTGACAATGGTTCAAGCATTACAAAACCGATGATTACAGGAGGTATTGTAGCGAATAGTGCTCCGATAATTGGAATGAAATCAAGTAAGAAACATAGTATTCCAAATAAGAACCAGCCAGGTAAATCAAAGCCTATAGGCGAAATAATGAGAGTCATAACGAATGCTTGACCCGCACTACAAGTTACTTTGGAAACTACGTATGCGGTAATTGATTCGGTAGACTCGCTGACAATCTTCTTTGCTCTACCATAGGAATCGGGGAACGCTGAATTGAATCTTTTAGCAATTGTATGTTCTTCAAGAACTATGAAAAGTAGGAAAATCACAACAGTACTCATCGTCCCTAAAAATCCACCTAGAGATCCTAAAATTGCAAGTACGAATGTTTCAATATTCTCAGGAGATGCTGCGTTTGAGATTAAATCGGAATCTGAAAATAGTGCCTCAAGACCATATAAGTCGGCATCAGCATATTTCTGTCTCTTTTCTTCAAAGGCAGCAGTAATTTCTGGGATTTCATCAACAAATTGAGAGAGATTATCATAGAGGAATATCGACACAAGGTACACCGTTAATATGCCCGAAACCAAAACCGTTCCATAGGATACAAATCTATTTCCAACTTTACGATAGATTATTTGTTCTGGTGGCTTGATTATGAAATATAATAGAATCGCAATAGCCAGCGGCATTAGAATAGATTGCAATGTTATCATTGCTAAGTAAACTACAACCGAGACAATAGCAATACTTGCAGCCGTGGTTCGATTGCTATGAACATCAACCTTCAATACATCATCCATGAAATCACGACTAACAGTCTCAATCTAAGGTTTGCCCCGTCAAAGCGGTCAATGTTGGAGTTTTAGCCAGTTGAAAGGAAATCAAAGTACGTTGTCTACCAGTTCGTTAAGAGCTTGTGGCCTGCCACAATAATGACACCTGAGTTCGAGCGGGTCTTGTGAAACTACTTTCAGTCTGTGAGGCAAAGGTTCTCTTAGATTGGTTGTTATACAATTAGACATTGCACACTTTACCACATTTACCACTTCTTCACCTAGATTAATTGTTAATTTCTCAGCAACAGAGTAGGCCCGAATAATTGCAACATGGGCATCTGGCGCCACTAAAGCCAAACGGTCCAACTCGCCTTGATTTAGTTCTCTGTCTTCGACTTTAATGATATCTTTAGAGCCCATTTTCTTCGATGGCACATTCATTACTAGTGAAACTGGAACTGAGGTTGAACCGGTCACACCAAGCATTTCCAATACAGTCAAAGATTGACCACAGGGGATATGGTCAATTACAGTTCCATTTCTAATCGCTGTAACTCTTCGCATACTATGTTCGTTTGACATTATAGTGCACCTCCTGCAGAATTAACATCCTCGGGAACCGTAACGCCAAGTAATTTGCATAACAAGGCCATTCGAGCCACAACACCGTTGAAGGCTTGCTCGAAATATCTAGCATGACGAGTTGAATCTACAGATGGATCGATTTCATCTACTCTTGGCAAAGGATGCATTATAATCATGTTGGCTTTAACATCAGCAAGATGGTCTGCATGTAGTTTGTATGCTCCTGCACACCTTGCATATTCATCTTCATCAGAGAATCTCTCTTTCTGAATTCTTGTCATGTATACTACATCCGCGTCTCCTATCATGGAGTACAAGTCTTCAGTTTCAGTGATTTTTGCACCGTGAACTGATAAATCGGAAATAATCTCAGTAGGCATTTTTAGAATTTCAGGGCTAGCAAAAATTAGTTCACAGCCAAACCTTGTGAGTGCATGAGATAATGAGTGGACGGTACGGCCATAACGTAAATCTCCAGCTAAAACTACTTTCAATCCATCTAGTTTACCATGGGCCTGCCTGATGGTGAATAAATCGAGCATTGTTTGGGTAGGATGGTGCCCTGCGCCGTCTCCACCATTTAGAATTGGCACTGTAGCAGAATCTTGTGCATATTGGGCTGCTCCTTGTCTAGGATGCCTCATGGCGATAATATCGGTATAACCGTCGACCATTTGTATAGTATCAAACAGTGTTTCACCTTTGACTACTGAAGATGTTTTTACATCGCCGAGATTTACAACATCTCCACCTAAACGCTTCATTGCAGTCTCGAAAGACATTCGAGTTCGAGTACTTGGTTCAAAAAATAGGTTTCCTAAAATGCGTCCTTGCAGAAGAGGAAGGTACAGTTTCCCCTTAGCCACTGGAAGAAGTCTTTCTGCTTCATCAAGTATAGTTAGAATCTCTTCATTAGTCAAATCATCCATTGTTATGAGTCCGGCCATTTGCTCCCCTCTTCTCTTCAACGGTAGCAAGACTCCCATGAACATTACCGTTGGTTAAAATATTCTAAAATCGAAATTTTAGGCCAACTAAGGGGCATAGTTATTGATTAGAGCGGAAGTCGCGTAGCATGGATGAGTGGGCGGATGTCGAGGGCGCAATCAAAGCCGCCATCAAACAAAGACAAAAGCGCTTAGAAACTTTGACTGGGATATCGGCAATGCTGATTCTCTCCAGCGCAATATGGCTAATTTGGCCTAATCTTACATCTGCAATCAAAGGAGAATCCGGCTTATTTTCAGTATTAGGACTACCTTTACTAGTTCTTGTATGGGGATTAATGGTTCAAGACATAGGACTTTCTGACCCGCGTTCTAGAACTCGCGTTGGAGCTACTGCGAGTATAGCATGGCCAGTTTTACTAATTATTGCGGCTCAGAACTTTACACTTGATACAAATTCTGAAACAATTGGAGCAGTTATGATTGGGATTGTTGCTTTTTCCTGCCTTTACAGTTCCAAGTTTATTCTCACTGGCGGACTTGATGTCCTCCGTTTTAGGTCTGTGATGACTGGAGTTGGAAGTCTTGCAGCATTCTCGCTATTTGTCGGTGATGTGCCTGAAACATCTTCACTAAGTTGGTATGCCAATGTATCTGTAATCGTTGGAGGATTTGCCTATACTGCCTATATCTGGGTTGTTGGTGATGACCAGAGAGAACTTAGAAAGAAATTTCAGAAGCGACTAGATAAGTTAGAAGTTCGCTTGTTAGAATTGAAGGAGCAAGGCTCTGCAGTAGATCAAGCATCGAGCCTGGTAATGACTGCAAGGGAAGAAGGCCATGTCGACCCTGAACTAGGTATGCGTTTACTGAATAGTGCCGAAGAAGATATCGAACGTTCTCTATCATTGGCTGATGATGTTGAAGCTGTACTCAAGGATGCCAAGGAATTCATGGAACAGGCTGAAGAAATTGCACCGGTAGTCAAAAGGCCGAGGAAAGCCTTTGATATGGGACTAAGAGAGATTGAACTCGGTTCTCTAAGAGAAGGTGAAATGCTATTCCGTCAAGCCAAAAAACGTGCAAAGGAAGTAATTGAATGGTGGAGTCAAGCCGAGAAGGCAATCGGAGAAGCGCAAAGGCAACTCGATGGTAAAACCGAAGAGAACTTCAAACACTTACACGAAATGCTAGCCGATGCAAAAAAGAAATTATCTGCTGAGTCTCCTAAGAAAGCGTTTGAATTTGCAATCGTTATACCTGCACAACTAGCTGCTGGAGATGAGGCTTTGACTCATGCCGCTGAAGCAATAAAAGAAGCAGAAAGGCAACTGAAGCAGACCGATGGACTTGATACCAGTGAAATGGAAGTAAGAATGGAACAGGCTGAGAAAGCACTAGATGCAGGTAATGCAAGTCAAGCCACTGGCCTTGCCGACGGAGTGGTTAGAACAATCCAGGCGGAACGAAGCGCAATGGATGATGTAAGAAGGGCTTTCAAGCAGAAAAAGAAACTTATCAAAAGATTTGAACATAGAGAAGATAAAAAAATCTGGTCAAATAGAATTACTGAAATTGAGCAATCTGCCGATAATAAAGCATGGACTCATGCTGCAACTTTACTTGACAGACTTACCTCCGACCTAGACAAAGAAGGCAAAGCGAGTGAAGACGCTAAAGAATTGTATGACTTTGTCACTGAAGAATGGAAAGTCTTACGAAATCAGTGTGAGGCTGCCTTTATCAAAGTTGATGATGATGAAAGAAGAGATTGTGAGAAAGCGATTTCACTATCCAAGGATGCGTTGGATGTTGGGAAAATTGAGACTTGCTTGGAACAATTGTCCAGTGCTGATTCACTTATGGAAAAACTACGCAGAAGAATTTAATCGGGAATTAACTTGTTAAATTAACAACTTCTAATCTATATCATTTCGGTGAATTGTAATGGTTTACCGTATCCTGCCCTGCTTCGGTGTCTAAATTAGGAATTAATCCGTGTAAAATAAGACGAAAACTGCCTAAAAAGAACCAAAAAGCCATTTTCCATGCTCCAAATAAGTGTGAAAAATATGATTTTTTGATATCTTTGAGGTGCCCCATATTCGAGGGTAAGTCGGACTTGCTATCAATGCTTCTAAGTATTCACTAAATCTAATCTCAAAAGAATTTGATGATTAAACTAACATTCTATATGATCATCGAGAGTAATATAGCCCATCCAGTAAAGATAGATACTCTAAATAACGATGTTTGGAAGTCCTGTAAAATATCTTTCTTCAAAATTATATAGCAGTTTAGAATAGCCAAAAGAGCCACTAAGTAAACATAAAATGAATCTTGAATAGGTTTTGAAATAATGAAACATAGCATCCAGACCAATATCAGAACATATGATGTCTTAGTGGTGAAGTCTTCACCAAATCTAGCTGGAAAAGAGTTGACTCCGTTATCTTGGTCGCTAGTAATGTCCATGCGAGCGTAGTTGATATCAAAAGCAGTAATCCAAATTGCAACTCCAAGTGATAGAAACAGAATAGTGGGCTGCCAAAGGAGTCCAGAACCTAATCCATCAGTGCCTGTCAATGCCTCCCATCCATGGAAATCCCCTGCGATGGCAAGCCATGCCCCTGCTGGTGCGAGACCTAAGCACAAACCAAGCCATGAATGGCACAACCAAGTAAATCGCTTGGTGTATGGATAAACAACAAATGCAAGAACAGGGAGCCATGACATACCCAATGCAACTTCGTTTAGCATACCTGCACCAAAGAGTAGCATTACCAAGAATATGCCTGCTAATATCCAGGCTGTGTTCATCGACATTGTTCCACTGGCTAAATGCCTCGAAGCAGTTCTAGGGTTTGCTGCATCGATCTCTCTGTCGATTATTCGGTTCAGGGTCATTGCTAGACCGCGTGCCCCTACCCCTGCCACTAAAATCCAAATTAAATCTAGATTGAAAATAGATTTATCATCCAGCAAGTCATTGAACTGATTATTAGCAACTATGAACCCAACCAGTATGAAAGGTAGCGAGAATAGAGTATGTTCGATTTTAATGAAGGACATTATTTGTTTGAAATCCATCAATTAGAGCCCCCAAATTCTAGATGTACTGGCCACTCATAACCAGATAATTCGGGATGAGCGTTCAATTTCTCTAAGGTTTCTGGAGTATGTAGAGTAATTGCAGGCCACCTTCTAACCCCATGCTCATCGCTAGGGATAGGAACGGTAGCATCCCAGCAGAGTCTTTGCTTATTTTGGTCAAATGTCAAGCCTCTGCTGACATCAAACCTTGAAGTCAACTGCCAAAGCAAACGTCTCCTTGCTTTTTCACAATGTAAATCAAGGTCATTATTTGTGATAAATAACCATCTAAGAGAAGAATTGAAGTCCAATTGCCAAATTGAATTTTTTAATTGAGTAATTTTATCTATTCTCACTTTTTCTGCGGCATCATTTGAATCGGACGAACCCGTTTTTGGAGAAGGTGAATTTTCAATATCGATTGTAACTATCAACATACTGTCACGTAGCATTCTAGCATCTGAAACTTCTGATAGTTTCAATACTTCATCAATTGATTCAAACTTTGGTGGAGCATCCAACCCTTGGCGCCATGCTGGGGTCTCTTGGTTGAACGAACCTTCTAATGGTTCATTATTTGAACGAGGGTCTGAAGAAGGTATTGTGGTTGCATCGATCAATAACTTATCTTGGACATTTTCAAACGGACTTGCCGCATCGAGAGAATCTGCAACCATTCCATTGAGAATGATTACATCTTCAGCAATTTCGACTTTGTCATTCAAAGCATCCAGTAGCGCTTCGAGGTCTTTTGGATTTTGTTCTGGATCTACTACAACAATGGATTTGAGGAACATCATTTGACCTGCTCCGAGTAGTCCAAGAGCCGTTTTTCTTGCTTGGCGAGGATATCGTTGCTTTGAAGCAACGATTGCTAGATTATGAAAACCGGTCTCCAATGGAAGATGAACACTTTTTACATCCCTATGTTGGAATTGCAATACTGGTGAAAACTGTCTGCCAATCGCTTCACCAAGGTAGCCATCTTCCATCGGAGGAAGGCCAACAATGGTCGCAGGAAGGACTGCATCTTTTCGTCTGGTTATCGCAGTAACATGCATCACCGGATATTGCCCTGTTAAAGAGTAGAATCCAAAGTGGTCTCCAAATGGCCCTTCAAGCCTAGTTTCTCCAGGAATACAATACCCCTCGATAACGATATCTGCTTCCGCTGGTACCATGATATCTTGAGTGAGAGCTTTTGTGATTCGAAGAGACCTCCTGCCAAGGATTCCTGCGAATTGATATTCAGATAGATTATCGGGCAAAGGTGCTATTGCAGAAAAAATCAGTTCTGGTGGACCACCCATGCAAATTGCAACCGGCATCTTTTGTTTCTCGCCAATTGCAGAAGCGTGGTCTGCTGCGTGTTTGTGAATCTGCCAATGCAGTCCTATTTCTGTTTCACTAAACACTTGGGCTCTATACATTCCAAGATTGTGATCGCCGTTTACTGGGTCTTTGGTAACAACCAAAGGTAGTGTCACGAAGTGCCCACCATCCATTGGCCATGTTTTGGGAATCGGCAATTTAGTCAAGTCTAAGTCCATCTTAACTCGCTGACAATTCCCCTTCCACTTCTTCCAAGGCGGCATTGCAAGTGCGTCTCTAGCGAGAGGCAGGGCTTTCCAGGGTTTCTTCATAAATTCACCAATCTCTGGTTTCATCATAGCAACCATCCTATCACCGACCTCTGTTTCATGGGTCGCACCAAGGGCTCTTAGAGTTCTATCACTTGTTCCAAATATATTCATGGCGAGTGGTATCTCGCTAATGCTGCCATCTGCAAGTCTCGGTTTCTCGAAAATTACAGCAGGACCAGAATTCTTGACTAGTAGGTCAGCAATAGCCCCCGCCTCGTAAACTACGTCTACTGGCCTAGAGATTCGGAGGAGTTCACCATTCCCCTCTAAGTGGTTTAACCACCGCTTCAAAGTCCTCCATGCCACAAACCTCGGAGGGGCGTTATGGTTTTGAACCTGCGTAAGTCTTCTTACGTGATTTTGACCGTTTTATTCATGGGCTTGGTCTTACACAGCAGTACCATGGCGGGTGATGCGAATGTGTGTGATGTGTTGGTCATCGGGGCTGGACCAGGTGGAGGTTCGGCCGCATTACACGCTGCTAGAGCAGGTTTATCTGTTCTTATTGTGGAGGCTGACCCTGAAGTTGGAACTCCTGTACACTGTGGAGAATGCTTGTCGGAGTTAGCAGTACAAAATTTAGAACTTGAGATTCCCGAACACGTCAAAGCATTAGATGTCAAAGGAATTAGGGTTATTTTCCCAGATGGCTCGGAAAAACTTCTCACCGAACCAGGGTATGTTTTAGAGAAGCATTTGTTTGAACAATGGCTCATGGAACAATCTTGTGAACTTGGTGCTAAATTATTGCTCAGTCACAAGGTAACTTCAATGGAACGTATTTACAATAGCGAAAATAAATTTTCTAATTGGAAAATTGATGGCAAAGGTTCTGATTTTCCAATTGAATGTCGCGCCGTAATTGATGCATCCGGAGTCGCAGGCGCATCATCCAAATTATTGGATATGGGCACAACTGTAGAAGTCATCGCTGGTTTCCAATATGAGATGACTGAAGTAGAAAATGATGGATACCTAGATTTCTACATATGGCCGCAGTATTCCCCTCATGGTTATGTTTGGATGATCCCTAAAAAGGGAGATAGGGCAAATGTAGGACTTGTCACTACTGACAAAAGGGGTGCGATAAAGTACCTTGACAAATTCATAAACGATACTTACCTTGACGGTAAGCCAATTGTGAACCCTATGTGGAGAGACCAAGATTCTAAAGTAAAACCGTTCGGAGGAACTATTCCAATTTCAGGTCCAAGAGAGAAAACAGTCGAGGATGGAGTCATACTAGTCGGCGATGCTGCCGGTTTTACCTCGCCTCTATTCGAAGGTGGCTCTCACCTAGCCTTATGGTCTGGAAGAGAAGCGGCTAAAGTGATTGCAAAAGCACTGAAAGAAGGAGACCTTTCTAGAGAAAAACTGATGCCTTACGAAAAGGCTTGGAAAAAGACATTCCCCCCTTACAATAAAATTTTGAAAGGAAAAGAGGCTTTGTATGAATTATCTGACGAAGAAATGTCATTCATGGCACAATGTCTTCCTGAAGAGTTATCAGACATGTCACCACTTCAAAAATTGGGAATAGGATTGAAAATACTGGTCAAAAGGCCGGCATTATTGACCAAGAAAATTATCTCTGTACTACGTTCTTTTGGATATAGTCGGGCAAAGTTCTTCGGTTGGTAGAATTCTGTTTTCTATGTTTTGAAATAGTAAAACCCTTCAACACCGAGAGTCAGCCAATGTCATGTGGGGAGTCACTTTGTGGGTCGCAGCGATTGCGGCCGCTGTTTTGATTCTCCGGCCTAGAATCTACGAGAAGTCAAAATATCTTGGCTTTTTCCTTCACTTTTGCATCGCAATACCCTTTTTTGCACTATCAAGTAGATTCGTAGTCAATGATACTACGATACAATACGTTGTCGCTTTTGGTGGAGAATCCCTTCCCTTGCGATACCGCTTCGCGGCCACATGGGCTGCTAGAGAAGGACCTCTTTTGATGTGGGCGCTATGGTTGACATTGCTGGCTTGGATTTGGAGAAAACCAATGACTGAACTTGAAGATGTCAGTTCACAAGACTTACGTCTAAGACTGGTCCACGGGTTCTCATTGATACTGATTTTGATTTCAATTAGTCTTGAACCGTTCAAAGAAGCGCCAGAATTCTTCCCTGGAGCAGGATTAAATGAATTATTACAAACAGATTTGATGGTTATCCACCCTCCGCTCATTTTCCTTGGGTATTCATTTTGTATTCACTTATCTGCCATATCCATATCCAAGATATTCAATGAATCAAAATCTGGAGTAAAGGAACAAATTTTGGCAGTGGTCAGGCCTGGTTTACTGGTCTTGACACTAGGAATTGGACTAGGTGGGCTTTGGGCATACTTGATTTTGGACTGGGGCGGTTATTGGGCTTGGGACCCTGTTGAGACGGGCTCATTACTACCTTGGTTGGCACTCGTGGCCCTTTCCCATCTTCGAACTAGACCTGGTAAAGCCTCCGATAATGCATGGATTGGCGGTGGACTAATTGCTGGTGGATTAGCATTATTTGCCACCTTAGTGACTAGAGCAGGTGGAGTTTGGGCTTCATCTGTCCATACATTTGTAGCCTCTGATGAAGGTACTGCTCCTTCCGATGCTTTTTCTAGAATGATTCTGTTAAAGTCTGATAATGCGGTTGGTGTTGAGGTAATCACCTATCTTGTGATACTCTTCTTGCTGGCTGGGTGCTGGTTGTTAGCAATCAGAAGAAAGAATCTACCCTCTTCGAATAACAAGCACGGTTCTCAAATATTCCTAATCCCAGTATTCGGGGCATTCTTAGCAATATTTATCGGAGCTGATCTCTATTCCTTCGTACCTGATTACTTATTCCCGTTATCGTTATTGTCATTTATTGCTGTAGATTATCTAATGGATAGAGAGAAGGAAATTGAGACTACTGGGTGGACATTTTATAGCCACAAATATTTCCCAACTATTGTAATTGTAACCTTGGTATCGTTCTTCTTGACCCAGCAGGTTTTCTTTGTGATGTTATTCCTGTTGTTCTTTATTCCAATGCACTATTCCAAGAATGCTTCAAGTGAATGGATTTGGGCGACTTTCGGTGTAATGTTGTGTTTGGCCGCAGCGTGGGCAAGTTTGATTGAAGTAATATATGCGGGGATCTTGTTACTGATTTTCATTGCCCCATGGTTGTTAGAAAAATACGAGGAACAAGAGAACTCTTTTTCGTTATTCTCTCGCAAATGGCAGCAAATCATAGCGCTGTGGGGTTCTGTTTTAGTAGTCAGCACATATCTAATATTGACATTAGTCATACTTATTGGAAGTATAGATTCTGTCAATTTTGAAGCCCACGAATTATACGGTGCTCCATTCATTCTTGCTTTCTCTATATCGATGATGCTCTACTTGAATCGTAAAAATGACCCAAAGAGAACATTCAACCTATTGAGTACTCTAGTTATCCTTTCGATAATACTTGCAGTATTCTTCCCACATGCTCTTGGTGCGGATTCTGACTCCTCTATCTCTAGTATGATAGACAGAGGCGCTGTAGCTTGGATATACCTACCTATTCTGTTAATCTGTATCGCACCATTAGTTTCAGAAATAAGGTCGCAGGCTATGGCTAAAAAATCAACTCCTCTTTTGAAAAGAATCCCTTTAGCAGCACATATTGTTCATTTAGGACTGGTACTGTTGATTATTGGCCATGTATCAACCACCCTTTTAGTAGACAGAGGTGATGCAAGTCATCGAATTACATTGATTAAAGATGAAATTGTAATCGATAATGGATATGGATTCCAGTTCAACGAGGCAATTGCAACCTCCGAAAATCTAGAAGTTGGAGATGGTTATGTTGGAATTGACATATCGGTTTACGAAGTAAATGATGGCGTAGTTGGCGATAAAATAGGTGATGTGGAACCAGGTATGCTTCGATTTGACAAAACGGGCACTGCGCGCTCTGAAATCGATATTATGACTCGCTGGTCAGGTGATATAGTATTCATCTTTGATGGAACACAAGCCGATAGTCTGATGAAACAATCACAGATTGAAGGATTAGAGTCAATTGAACTGGTCAGAGTTACTGTGTACGACCTACCCGCATCTCATCTTGTTTGGCTCGGTTGGGCTACCATGATGATAGGTATGACAATGATAACATACGCCTCTTCACATAAAAAAGAGCCACTGAAAGCCCAAGATTCTTCAATTTCGGAACAGGAATAAATCGTCTCTTATCCAAGAGATTATGAAGGGGAGTCAAGTCGGCCGAAACACTCTAAGGAGGCTATATCATGAAAGATGGAGCAATTATACATGTTGATTATGACTTATTCAGCGGCGAAACCGGTGACTTGATTGAAACTACAAGTGAAGATGTGGCAAAGGAGCATGAAATGCACCAAGAGGGGCGTTCTTACGCACCTATGGTCTGTGTTGTCGGCTCTGGAGGATTGATTCCTGGTTTCGAAGCAGCACTCCTCGATGCTAAAGTCGGAAAAGAAGTAGTCTGTGAAATCGCTCCAGAAGATGGATATGGCGAAAAAGACGCTACTATGACTGAAGTAATCAGTATTGATAAACTAAAAAGATCGGTTCAAGACCCTCAATCACTATACATCGGCGCACCAATTACTATCGGTGGACGACAAGGTTACCTAACCTACTTAGCCGCAGGACGTGCAAAGATAGACTACAACCATCCTATGGCTGGTAAGACTCTGAAGTACGTTTTCACAGTGGTCAAAGAACTCAAAGGAAAGGATGACAAAGTGCTAGGCCTATTAGAATCTAACACTGGCCACAGTGGTTTTGAAGTTTCTTTCAAGGGAGACGACCTTTCTATTACCCTACCTCAATCAATGCTATTTGACACCAATGCAGCAATGTTGAAATTTAGACTTGTAACTATCATTCGTGACGCTGTCGAGTGCGGCAAGGTCTCATTTGTCGAAGTACACGAGCCAAGAGGCGTAGGTATTGACAACCAAGTTCAAGATGACGATGAGGAGGACTTGTCCAAGTTATCAGTTGCAGAACTTAAAGACAGATTGAAAGCAAGAAATCTACCTGTCGGCGGAAAGAAAGCTGAACTTATTGAACGCTTATCTCAAGAAGAAGAAGAGTGATTCAATAGCAAAGTAATAATTCAGCCGTGCTTAGCATTGCGTGGTAGGGGACATGTCTAACGCTACAGATATTGAAAAGAAACTCTCTAGTTATGAGGCTACTCTGCCTGATAATGTGTTTTCACAAATGGAAAAGATAGCCATTGGCGTGCTAATTGCTGCTCTAGCCATTCTTTCGCTCGGATTGATATTTGCTAATGACATGTTTTGGACAGATGGACTCAAACCGATAGTCTGGGACCCAATAGTCAAAGATGCTGGAGCAGCGGGTGATGCAGGCTACTCTCCACAAAATACAGCAATCTATGCTACGACAATCTTACTATCCGTTGTTGTACTACAAGGAATTTTTAGAAAACTAGGACTTCCTGCTGATGATAGAATGATGCTTGCCCTAATATCATGGGTCATTTTAGCACCTGTACTTAGGGTCTTAGAAGACTCAGACTTCTTTAGTTCGAAAATAGATTGGCTACTAATTTCTCCAATCATACATTTCCATTTAGCCATATGGTTAGTCGTAGTAGCCATAATATCTCATAGATTCTGTTCGAAGTGGGATGGGTTAAAAGATGATAAAAGTATGGAAAAAAGCAAAACTATGCTGTTTGTAACACTAGGAATGATGCTCTTCTTCCATTGGGCATTGCTGTATCGACCGGCTTACTTCGAGCATGAAGAAATTGGGCTCCTATGGGTTATAATCGGTCTTATTGCATCATATGCAGTCCTCTTCATGTCACTGGTCTGGACCGCAAACTGGCCGTCGATCACTAGAGGATTGATATCATTTGGAACCTCTTCAACTGTACTAGGCTTCTTTCATTGGATTCAATTCATAGCAACACCGTGGCAGCAAGAAAGTGGTAGAATAGTAGAATCACAGCCACTATGGCCAATGATGGTTGTACTGGGTCTTCCAGGACTGGTGTGCTGGGTGATGTATAGATACGGAATCGAAGATGCTAGGCACATGAAAATGAGCGGATACACTGCTGGAGTCTTACCTGATGGCGTTAGAATCAAAACTTGGGAGGATGCTGAAAAAGTTGTATCAAATCACCCCATTGAACAACTATCTAGAAATGCTCTTCTAGCAAATCCAATGGTATTAGCAATGGTATATGGACAACTTTGTGATGGTTTTGCCACAATGATTGGTATTGATTTATTTGGATATGGGGAAAAACATCCTGTCAGTAATGCAGTAATACAATATGGTGGCGATATAAATGATGCTGTTGGTATTTCATGGGGCGAAGGAGCGTGGTTCTTCGCACTGATTAAGGCATCATTGGTGGCAGTAATCGTATGGCTATTCATTGAAATGCGTGTAGAGAAGCGCCAAGTACACATGCGAATGCTGATTGTACTAGCAGTTCTTATCGTTGGATTAGCCCCTGGTTTGAGAGATATAGGCAGACTCACACTTGATGTATAATCATCAATTTGGCAGTTTTCGTCTTCAATTGTTAAATGTCGGCGCTTCTTGCCTTGAATCGAGGGGTAGAATGGATAGATTGCCAACACGAGTAAATCGAGCAGATGCTGATTTTTCAGAACGTGTTGAGCACAACTCAATTCTCATCAAGACACTCAAAGAGAGATTGAACACAGCTTCTAGTGGTGGCGGAGGCAAGTATGTCGACCGTCATAGAAGTAGAGGAAAATTACTCGCTAGAGAAAGAATTGAACGTATAATCGACCCTGGTACTGCGTTTTTAGAATTATCACCACTCGCCGCTTTTGAACTATATGATGGTCGAGCCCACAGTGCTGGAATCGTAACTGGAATCGGGATGGTACACGGTAGAGAATGTCTCTTTGTAGCTAATGATGCTACGGTAAAGGGTGGTTCGTATTATCCTATGACCGTCAAAAAGCACATTAGAGCGCAGACTGTTGCTCATGAAAATCACCTCCCATGCATATATCTGGTTGATTCAGGTGGTGCTTTCCTTCCAATGCAGGATGAAGTTTTCCCTGATATTACCCATTTTGGCAGGATTTTTAGGAATCAAGCCAAGATGTCTGGTGATAAAATCCCTCAAATCGCTGCAGTACTCGGCTCCTGTACAGCCGGGGGCGCATATGTTCCGGCAATGTCGGATGAATCAATAATCGTAAAAGGGAATGGAACTATTTTCCTAGCAGGTCCGCCACTTGTCAAAGCAGCAACTGGAGAAGAAGTAACTGCAGAAGAACTTGGAGGTGCTGACGTACACACTTCTCAGTCTGGTGTCGCTGACCATTTCGCTGAAGATGAATCTGAAGCACTACGAATGGTTAGAAATGTTGTTGAAAATCTCGGCCCTCGTAATTTAGCGCCTGCTGCCAGTGCTGTTACCGAAGAGCCTGCTCATGATGTTGAAGACTTACTTGGATTGATTCCAAGCGACAATCGGACACCTGTAGATATCAAGGAAATAATCGCAAGAATCGTTGATGGTTCAAGGTTTCATGAATTTAAAGCAAGGTATGGGCAGACTCTGGTTTGTGGATTTGCCCATATTCATGGCCATAAAGTAGGGATAGTTGCCAACAACGGGATTTTATTCTCAGAATCCTCACTAAAAGGTGCTCATTTTGTTGAATTATGTGGGCAAAGAGGTATTCCTCTAATATTCTTACAGAATATCACCGGCTTCATGGTGGGTAAAGCGTACGAGGCTGGAGGAATTGCCAAAGACGGTGCCAAATTAGTTACTGCAGTGTCTTGTGTCAATGTACCCAAATTCACGGTAATTATTGGAGGCTCTCACGGTGCAGGGAACTATGGAATGTGCGGTAGAGCATATGACCCCAGGTTCCTGTTCATGTGGCCAAATAGTCGTATTTCCGTAATGGGTGGACCACAAGCTGCAGATGTATTAACCACTGTAAAACAAGACCAAAGGGCCCGTGAAGGTTTGAAACCGATGGTTGGAGATGAACTTGAAGTATTTAGAAAGCCGATTCTTGATAAATATGAGACTGAAGGAAGCCCTTACTATTCAACTGCTAGGCTTTGGGATGATGGAATAATCGATCCACGAGATACAAGAGATATTCTGGGCCTATGTTTAGCAACAGCAAGAAATGCTCCTTTGCCCGATGAAAGATTCGGCGTATTTAGGATGTAATTTATCAATTGAAAAATCAAATATGCAATTGGAGTTTTAATTATGGAATCAATGGAAAACCCGCCACAAACAGAATTGGTCAAAATAGAGATATCTGGCTCAACATGCCACATCACCCTTGACCGTGAAGAAAAGTACAATGCACTGAATGTTCAAATGATTACGGAATTGTGTATGATATTTGATTGGACTGCGAAGCGTAGCGCTGGCACTACCGACTCATTACACGATTCAAACGGTAACCAATATCTCAGAACTTTGGTTATTTCTGGCGCTGGAAAACATTTCTGTGCCGGCGCAGACATCAACATGATGCGTGACGCTGGTGCTCAAACTGCAGAAGAAAACCGTAAAGATTCCAAACGCTTAGATAATCTGTTCAACAGTTTGTGGGCCCACCCATGTTTTACTATTGGAGCGATTCAAGGTGTTGCACTAGGAGGAGGCGCTGGACTAGTTGCATGCTGCGATTACGTTGTAGCGACCGAAGATGTGAAGATCGCTCTTTCTGAAGGCAAACTGGGCATACTTCCTGCCGTTATTGGCCCTTATGTATATCGAAGACTGGGGTCTGCTTGCTTTAGAAGGCTAGCAATGCAAGCAAGTCGAATAAAGTCTGATGAAGCACTACGTGTTGGATTTATCGAACAAGTTGTAATACAGAAAGATGACCTTGAACAGGCAGTATCTACTATTATCGATGAATTACACTCGACCGGACCTTCTGCTGTAAAACTTGCTAAACAATTGACCTTAGAATTTGACCATTGGCCAGGAGATGATGAGCAATTACGTCAATTCACATTAGATTTCACAAGTAAAATGAGAGGCTCCAAAGAGGGTCAAGAAGGATTGTCGTCTTTCTTGGAGAAAAGAGCGCCTAATTGGAAGGACCTGTGAAGGAGGGATTTGAAATGAGTACTGTCCTGGTTGCTAATCGTGGAGAGATTGCATGCAGGATACTTAGAGCATGCAATGAAGCAGGATACGCCTCAATTGCCATCTATGCAGAAAATGATGCCAATTCACTATTTTTAGAATTAGCAACAAGATCGATTAAATTAGAAGGAGAAAGCATCGCTGATACTTACTTGAATCAACAACAGATTCTCAAAATCGCAAAAGAATACGGAGCAGATGCTATTCACCCTGGGTTCGGTTTTCTCTCAGAAAGAGCAGATTTTGCTCAAGCAGTAATAGAATCAGGACTAATTTGGATTGGACCATCGCCTAGAGCAATCAAGAGGATGGGCGATAAAATGACCGCTAGAACAACTATGAAAGCTGCTGGCGTACCTGTGATACCGGGTGAAGAAATCGAACAAGAGGACGAAAACGAGGCACTTATAGCAATCAAAGACGCTAGCAGAAGAGTTGGGTTCCCCCTACTTCTCAAAGCATCGTCTGGAGGAGGAGGCAAAGGAATGCGTGTTGTCAATTCTCCCGATGAACTAGAGGATGCGGTTAGCGGAGCTAGAAGAGAAGCAATCGCTGCCTTTGGAGATGGAAGAGTATACGTTGAACGTTTACTTACTGGTTCTAAACACGTAGAGATACAAATTTTAGCCGATAAACATGGCAGAGTAATTCACCTTGGAGAACGTGAATGTAGTGTACAAAGAAGGCATCAGAAGGTGTTTGAAGAAGCCCCATGCCCCACGATGACCCCCGAACTGCGCGAGAGAATGGGTAAAGCCGCAATTCTTGCTGCACAAGCCGTAGATTACGAAGGCGCAGGCACTGTAGAATTCTTACTAGCCTCAAATGGGGAATTCTTCTTCCTAGAGATGAATACTAGAATTCAGGTTGAACATCCTGTGACTGAAATGGTCACTGGTGTTGACATCGTTAGAGAGCAACTACGTATCGCAGAAGGTGAACCGATGAGTTGTGGAGAACTAAACATGCGCGGTCACTCAATCGAGGTCAGACTATACGCTGAAGATGCTGCAAACAACTTCTTACCAGCAATCGGCCCACTAGTTGTTTTCAAGCCACCTGTAGGACCCGGCGTTCGTTTGGATACCGGTGTTCGAGAAGGCGATGAAGTAACACCAAATTATGACCCAATGCTGGCTAAATTAGTCGTATGGGCGCCTACGAGAAAAGAAGCACTACAACGTATGCGTCGTGCATTAGATGAATTTGTTGTGCTTGGAACTACAACAAATATTAGATTCCTCAGAGAGTTGTGTGATCAAGAAGATGTCGTAAATGGGACTACTGACACTACACTCATCGAAAGAGTCTGGCCAAACGGCTGGAGTCCTGAAATTCCTGATTCTTTAGCCGAAGCCGCATTGATGATCGCGGGAATTAGTGAAGGTTCGGGGAAGCATCGTAAATCTAATTCTTCTACCGACTCGGCCGATAATGGCCCTATTAGCCCTTTTAGCACCATTTCAAGGAGGTTTCCTTGATGCAATATGAATTTCGAATAGATGGAGAAACCGTTGAGGTAACTCTGGCTAAGAACGGAGACCTATGGACTCTTTCGGAAAATAATGCTTCGATTTTACCTGATGGCAGAATTAGATTAGAATCAAAAGAGGGAACTACCTTTTTCGCTCATAGTGCTAAGGTCAAAGATACTTGGTGGATTCACATTGGCGGGCATACATTCTGTATCGACCATGTCGAGCCGGGTGCAGCAGAGGATGATGAGGGGAGTGGACTTTCTGCACCAATGCCGGGTAAAGTACTACAGGTATTGGTAGAAGTGGGCCAAAAAGTAGAACCTGGCCAACCATTGATGATTCTAGAAGCAATGAAAATGGAACACCGTATTATAGCATCTCAAGAAGGTACAGTAAGCGCAATCAATTTCTCTGAAGGTGACCAAGTACAACAGGGCAGTGCTCTTCTTGAATTAAGTCTCTAGTCCGACATACTACTTGCCTCAAGCAAATAACAAGTTATTGTGTTCTAAACGTTGAAAGACTTGGTCGGCGCACTAACCAACATGAACCCAATAGTCGCCTCCCTCTTAGAATTCAATAAGGCCTTCGAAATACCAAAACTAGACAGTCCAGGACTTGGAACTGATGAAATGATTGAACTGAGAATTAAACTCCTCGTCGAAGAAGTACAAGAGTATGCTGAAGCGGCTAGAGCAGGCGATTTAGTGGAGGTTTTGGATGCTTTAGCCGACATAGGCTATATCCTCGCTGGAACAATAATCAATCACGGTATGCAGGGGATTTATGATGATGCTTTTAATGAGGTACACCGGTCCAATATGGCTAAATTAGTTGACGGCAAAGTAATTCGAAGAGAAGATGGGAAAGTCTTGAAGCCGGAAGGGTGGCAACCTCCTCAACTGGCTCAATTCCTTGAATAGTCAATAGGTCGAATTATTGCTGAGTACCCATTGGGGTAATTATGACCCGCCCAGTTGCATTGGTAACAGGTGGCGGCCAAGGAATTGGCGCAGCTACCTGCAAACGTTTGTCAGAGGATGGATATGACATTCTATTGACCTACAATAATTCATCAAAACCTGCGGAAATGTTGGTCGCCGATATTCGTGAAAGTGGCGGAGATGCACTTGCAGTCAAAGTCGATTGCTCTGATGATGGCGAAGTGGGACTTCTTGGAATACACCCTTGGATGGCAAAATCAATTGATGTCTTAGTGCTAAATCACGGAGCATACAATCGTATCTCTGCCAAAGAAATGACGCTTGAAGATTTGAGAAAAACTATGGCTATCAATTTTGAAGGTGCAGTAAGCGTATGGAAAGCAGTTCAGCAACACCTTACCGCAGAGGCACGAATCGTTGTTGTTGGCTCCCAGTTGGGAACAAGAGGTTCACCACATGGAGCGGATTACTCCGCATCCAAGGCTGCTTTAGCGATATGGGCTCGTTCCTTGGCACAAGAGGTTGGGCCAGAAGGAAAAAGGGTGAATGTACTAGCACCAGGATACGTTGATACGGCAATTCTTGCTGGAGATAGTAAAGAAAAACGCATGACTAGAGAAAATGAAGTTCCGCTAAAAAGAGTAGGTAGCCCAGAAGATATGGCTTCTACGATATCCTTTTTGACAGGCCAAGATTCCTCATATATCACCGGGGCAATCATTCATGTCAATGGTGGATTATACCTCCCATAATTATGCCATAGTTCAAAACCATTCGCCATTTCAATATTAATGCGGGGCTTTTGAAATGACTAGCGAATGGGATGATGATGGTGACTTTGAATCACTTGCTGATCATGACGCTGGTAGACCGGATTTAGACTTAAGAGACCCGTTCGACCTTTCTAAGGCGCTAGAAGGTGCTGCTTTAGAGCATCTGAGGCCAGATGTAAAACGAATGGTAATGCACACAGAATATACGCCTTCTGGCGACCAGCCAAAAGCAATTGAAAATTTGATTTCTCAATTGGAAAATGGTCAAGAAAGATGTGTCCTTCTTGGAGTCACTGGTAGCGGCAAAACCTTCGCAATGGCCAAAGTAATAGAAAAATTAAACATTCCAACTCTAATCATGAGCCATAACAAGACACTGGCTCGACAACTCTACCAAGAAATGGCAGGATATTTCCCCGAAAATGCCGTAGATTATTTTGTTTCCCACTATGACTACTATCAACCTGAAGCATACCTAGCAAACCGCGATTTATACATTGACAAAGAACTATCGATAAATGAACGTATTGAGCAAGAAAGATTCGCCGCAGTCGCCTCTTTAGTGACAAGACCTGATTGCATAATTGTATCATCGGTATCCTGTATCTACGGGTTAAATCCTCCTGAGACTTTTCTTGAATCACACGTTAGATGCCATATTGGCCAACAAATCGAACCTGTAGACTTACTCAAGGAGTTAGTAGCACTACAGTATACTCGCACTAATACAGACCTAACTCGCGGAAGTTGTCGCCTTAGAGGAGAAGTGCTCGATGTATGGATGCCTAGTCGAGATGACCCACTAAGAATACAGTTTGATTATGAAGGAGTGATAAAAATTCAAGTTTGCGACCCGGTGTCTTGGGAAACTCTAGACGTACTTAGCGAAGCATGGATTCATCCAAAGGAATTCTTCATGACAAGCCCTGAACGTTTTGAAAATGCATTGATCTCCATAGAAGACGAGTTAGATGACAGAATCGCCCACTTCAACAGCCTGGGAAGAGATTTAGAAGCAAACCGTATCGAGCAAAAAACAAGATATGACTTAGAAATGCTTAGAGAAATTGGTCATTGCCAATCAATCGAAAACTATTCGCTACATTTTGATGGTCGAGAAAGAGGTCAAAGACCCTACTGTTTGCTGGATTTCTTTGCTGCCTGTGCTAAGCAATTCCATGGAAACCCTGAGAAATTCCTTGTCATAATGGATGAATCACACGTCAGTTTACCCCAGGTTGGAGGGATGTATCATGGAGACAGGTCTCGTAAAGAAAGTCTGATTGAACACGGATTTAGACTACCTACTGCTGCTGATAATCGTCCACTAAAGATTCCAGAGTTCCAATCACTCGTACCGCAGTTAGTGTATGTTTCAGCCACCCCGGGAGAGAGGGAATTGAGGCACCTCTGTGAGATAACAGGTCAAACAATACCCAATGGCCTCCTACATGCTCAATCTGGAGGTGGTGCAAAGAAAGCAGATTTAGACAAAAAGCACTCAGAAGCAGAAAGCATGTATGACATGATTCAGAGCATTCAACATATTTCCAAAATGGAAATTAGACCTACCGGCCTACTTGACCCTAATTTAGAAGTCAGACCGACCAGTGGACAAGTTGCTAATCTGCTATCAGAAATTAATCAACGTATTGAGCAAGGTGAACGAAGTTTAGTCACCGTCTTAACGATTAAATTTGCAGAAGAAGTTGCTTCATACCTCAATGAAATGGGAATTAAAGCACATCATCTACACTCAGAGATTGATACTATTCAAAGAAGTGAAATCATCAATGCTCTACGGTTGGGCCTGATCGATGTAATTGTAGGAATAAACCTACTAAGAGAAGGGCTGGATATTCCTGAAGTCAGTTTAGTTGCTATTTTTGATGCCGATAAACAAGGATTCCTCAGAAATGAGAGAAGCCTACTACAAACCATGGGTAGAGCAGCTAGAAACGTTAATGGCAAAGTCTTACTCTACGCAGATAGCGTTTCCCCAGCAATGCAAGCAGCGATTCAACAAACTCTCGAAAGAAGAGTTCGACAAGAAAAATATAATCAGATACATGGAATAATACCAAAAACAATCGTTAAAGCATTGCCGGAAATGAATTCTAAAGACGACGATTTCATTTCAGGCACCACTACTGATGGCTCAGGAAGCAAAAGACTGGTCGCCAAAAAGGGTGGTCGGAAAGACGGAGATTGGGCGACTAAACTGAATCTAGGAGCGGGTGCATGGGCTCATAGTGAAAACAGTGGTAATTTGGTGAATTCTTCAATTGAGAAATCGAATTCTCAATTGACATATGACGAACCTAATGATGTCAAATATAGCCTTTCACCTGAGCAAATTAAAGACCTATTAGCAGAATTGAATAGTGCCATGAAAAAGGCAGCATTAGACCTTGATTTTGAACAAGCCGCCAAACTTAGAGACAGAATTTTCGAACTCGAGCAAATGCTTTGAGAGTGGACAGATTCATTTGTAATTGCAACTTGGACATACTATGGCGATTTCCCCTGATGATTTTGACATCCCTGTCGAGGACTATGATTTCTCTACGATCTCGGACCCTAAATCATTGATAGACCAAATGAGTTCAGCGGGCGGCTTTACTGCAACAAAACTGGCTACTGCGAGAGATATCCTACTAAATATGAAAAAGGAAATTAATGTAGTCGGCGGTGATTCATCGAAGGTTTGTAACTGGCTTTCATTTCCTGCATGCTTATGTGCAACAGGAACGAGAGGATTCTTTGTTGAAGCAGTTAAACAACAGATGTTCAATGTTATTTCAACCACCTGTGGAACGTTAGACCATGATATTGCACGCGCATACAAGAAATATTATCATGGATCTTTCGAACTTGACGATATCGAACTTGGAGAACATTCACTAATGCGACTTGGGAACGTCATCGTTCCAAATTCATCTTATGGAGAGATAATCGAAGAAGTAGTTATGCCAGTCTTAGAAGATATTTACAACGATAGGCTAAAAGAAACAGGAAAAACTGGAGCTGATGCGTGGATTGGCTTTGGCTCCATACACTTAGTTTGGGAACTTGGAAAAAGAATCGGAACACCTGACTCACTGATTTATTGGGCTGCTAAGCACAAAATACCAGTATGTATTCCTGGAATAACCGATGGCTCGATTGGAGCGCAACTGTTTATGTTTAGGCAAAAACACCGTGACTTCCATATTGACACACTAGCAGATGAACAGGTCATGAGTGATTTAACATGGGACGTGGAAACCTCTAACGCACTAATGATAGGTGGAGGAATTTCAAAACATCACGTTATTTGGTGGAACCAGTACAGAGGAGGACTTGATTCTGCAGTATACATCACAACAGCACCAGAACATGATGGAAGTCTTTCTGGTGCCAGACTTAGAGAAGCGATTTCATGGGGCAAGATGCGCCCCGAAGCACCAAATGTTTGTGTTGAAGGGGATGCTAGCGTATTACTGCCCCTACTTGGATGCGACATTTTTAATCAATGAGGCGATATAATGAAGAGAATAATGAAAGCAATATTACTAACTTGTATAATGGCAACCTCGGCTTTAGCTGGTTGTTTTGGAGAGGAAGAGGAAACTGAAGTGATTGTTGAGAGCGAGTTCTTTAACTTCGAAATCAGCAATCAAACATGGTATCATTACCCAGGTGGAATTAACGCTATGAATAACACATCAGCACTTGGCGGTCAAAATTCACCATTCGAAACATCTGGAACGTACTATAGTATAGGAATGACTACTTTTGAACCAACCATGGGAATTACTTCTACAGGCAATTTGTATATCTCCAGTTACGGCAACGGCCCATCAGGCTCAACTGCCATTGTGCAATGTAGCAACATGGTAGAAATGACCTCACTTGCAGAATACTCTTGTCAAAATGTGTACGGCCCAGTGCTACCAGTCGCCAACTCTAATGACCCTTACATTTATGTCGACCCTTGGACTGATAGATTGATGAAATTCGACATGCATGCATTACTAGGAATGACTGTCGAATGGAGTGATGATGAGGGCGATTCTTGGTTTGGACCATCAGTAGCCACTTCTTACTCAGTACAAGACCATCAAACAATAGCCTCTTCTCCTTATGGTGGAATACTGCATGAAACTCTTTGGGTATTCTGTATTAATGGAAACTACCCAGCACCACTCTGTTCGCAAAGTCAAGACGGTGGTTTGACATGGGGACCTGAACTTCCTGGAGCACCTGTTGATTGTCAAAGTGGAGGTTTATCCGCACACATAATTGGGGCAGATAATGGTAACTTTTACCGCGGACAAAAGGGTTGTGATGGAGAGGGCTATTCTATGTACAAGACTGATGATGGTGCAATTACTTGGACTGAACACGTTCTTCCTACCGAAGAATCTGGAACTGCAGATACATGGAATGCTGAAGAAGCGCAAGTAGACACTGACAGTGAAAGTAATGTTTACGCTATGTGGATGGGACTGGACAACCTACCCTACTTTTCTTATTCTGTTGATGATGCAAATACATGGTCTGACGCAATTATGATCGCCCCCGACCACCTACAAGGAACTGGTTTCCCAGTTGTAATAGCAGGCGACCCTGGTAGAGTTGCATTCGGATATATCGGAGAAGATGGAGATGGCCTGTGGGATGGATATATTTCAGTAATTACCGATGCCTTCAACGAAACTCCTCTAATTACTACTGTTCAAGTCAACGCTGATGACGACCCCTTAGACAACGCTAGTCCAACATGCGGATACGAGAGATGTGGCGGATTTGGCGACTTCATAGATATGCAAATCGATGCTTATGGCCGCCCTTGGCTTGCATTATCGCATAACCCTGCAGGAGACATGGGGATTTTTGCAACAACAATGACCGGCCCGACATTATTTGGAAATGTCACTGATCTTGGTGAAATTCCCGAGGGTGGCGCACAGACTCTGTGAGCAATTATTTCATTTTTCCAATTAGGAAATGCATCAAAGCAGTACGTATTGGCGTCATTGAACGCCAACCGTCGCCATCTGCTAGAATCAATGATTCATGCAAGGGTTTCAGGTCTGGTCGCTCGTGTTGTACCGACTGTTCGAAAGATACGAGCTCTATGATGGGGGTGCTTGGAGATACAAGGTGCTCTGTCGTGAAACTACCGGATTGGCCTGCAATCGTACGACTATACAGCATCTGTAATTCGTCGAAAATTTGATCCATCTCCCAGCTACGACGGCCTGAAAAGTTTACAACATTTGGACTAGGATGTTTACTCAGCATCATGCGAGAAATAGCATCAGCAACATCCTGTTCTGCTACCCACCAACCTGTATAGCCAGTGGATTCGTAATCACCATCATCCATTAGGGAATCAATCATCCCATCCAAGTGTAAATTACCCCAAGTAGGGCTTGATTCACTCGGGATCATATCATAAATAATAAAATGACAATCCACTTCGCTTAAATCGTATTCTATATCGGTCCCGCCAGGAGTTACTAGGATGACTTCTGCCCCATCAATCCCAATGCCAACATCCGAGTTATCACTACTAGCAGTATAATTATCAAATCCTAGAAGAATAACTCTATGCCCTGGCGATATTGGATTGCTTAGAGAGGATAGTATTTGAGATTTGGAAAATTCAAGTTCTGTTGAAAAAAACTCATTTAACAACTTATGAGATCCCTCTCGTACGATAATATTGACATTATCTCGTAAAAGACGTTGAATGATGCTTCGCCCTAGTGAGTCTAACTGCCCCCTTAGGTGAACACTGGCGGTTTCCATCATGAACACGCTAGAGGCTCCTAAATGTAAAATAATGCCATACTAACTATCTACTACATATTAGGAAAATCAATTGAAAAATCTAATTTCCAATTGGAAAAATAAATTAGTATGTTCCACTCTGGATGAATAGATCGCCAATAGTCAGAATCGCTATTCTACTAGGATTACAATTGAATTTCATATGTAATCTGACTTTAGGTTTAGAGCCAAAGAGGAATTTAAGTCTGTTTATTTATGTAAGTCATATTGAAAATAAGATTATACGACATTGCTAAAAATTGATTTTTTTATCGGTTTTCCAATTGAAGTGATAAAGATTATACGACATTTTCAATTGGATTTCAACCAATTTCTTCCAAAGAGTATAAGACCCTCCACGATTGAGAGCCATTTAACGGGAAGCCCCCGATAACGAGATGGGAAAAATGAGAAACGAAAAATACGACATCCAGGAATTACTCCAAAGAGATGTATATGTAAATGATAAGAAAGTTGGAACAATCGTTGGTGAGCGTCATCACCCTAACGAAGCAAGAGTACGTTCAATGCGTATTCAAGTAGAGTCTGATGTAGCCGACGAATATATGAGAAAGCCTGCAGAACTAGCGCCTTTACCTAAAGAGTTAGTACACAGCATTAGAAATGACGGTACTGTAAGATTGTCAAAATCTATGAGAGAACTGCAGAGAAGATGGAGAAACACTGTGCGCATAGATGAGAAACTGTATGCACCTGATGAAATGCTCGATCGTGCCGTACTAGATAACCAAGGAAGAGAAATCGGAGTCATTACCGAACTGTTCAAGGTCAAAAGAACCTACAAAGGTGTAATCGTACAAACACGACTCGGAATTCAGAAAGACTTCGGGATTGAAGGAGACATCAGAATTCCAATCACAGCATTCTCTAGAACTAGGGAGAGATTGGACGAAGTAGTTCTATCTAGAACTTTTGAGAGAGTATTACAATTACCCTCATACATCACAATCAATTCTTTGGAAGAAGAGTGATTAGTAAATTCACCTTAAGATTAGATTAATTATTCCGTCACTCTTATGACGGGGAGGTTAGTCGGCGGGTTTACCCTTGCGCGGGTAGCTTAGTCGGTTGGAGCACCCGGCTGATAACCGGGAGGTCGCAGGTTCAAGTCCTGCCTCGCGCACCAAATCTCACTTCAGCACGCGCAAAGAACATGAATGTCCTACTACGAGGGGTGTTTGAGGGGACACGATGGTAGTACTATCTGGAAGTAATTCTAAGCCCTTAGCCAAACAACTCGCTGAGGCGCTAAATTGGGAACATCATCCACTGGAAACTCGAAGATTTCCCGATACTGAAGGTTACATTCGCATACCTAGTGAAGTTATTGACGCTGTTCGAAAAGAACCAGTAGTATTAGTGTCCAATACTTTCCCCGATTCTGGAATTGTTGAAACGCTACTAATGTTAGAAGCAATAAATGATGTAAGAACTGGTAAAATGGAAAATCTGAAAAATATTGGCCCCCAAGAATTAGAAGATGTTGGACCAGGAGTTTTACTGGCGATACCTTACTTTGGATATTCAAGGCAAGATAAGAGATTTAATCCTGGAGAGGCAATATCTGCCAAAGCAATTGGCAACTTGTTAGCATCTAGATGTGATGGAATTATTGTTTTCGATATTCACGAGCCTAAAGTTCTCAATGGACTATCCGTCCCCGTAGCATTTACTTCCGCAATGCCAGAATTAGCACGACACCTCCAGCAAGAGGTCAAGCCAGACTTCATTCTATCACCAGATAAAGGGGCCATCGAAAGAGCATCTGAAGTTGCAAAAGCGATTGGTTGTCAGTTTTCATACCTTGAGAAGACTAGGATTGATGCACATACTATCATACACAAGGCCAAAGATCTAGATGTGGATGGAAAGATTGTCGCTATAGTAGATGACATGATTGCAACTGGAGGCACTATATGTAGAGCAGCAGATGCACTTCGAAGTCAAGGCGCCATTGAAGTTCACGCGGCTTGTTCACATGGATTATTTACAGGAGGAGCGATTGCTCGTCTTGTAAGATATGTAGATGGAGTTCACTCTACAAGTTCCCTTCCAAACCCTCGAGATATTATCTCCGGCGGCCCAGCGTTGGCGCGCGGCGTTTTTGAGTTGATGGAGCGACTAGAATTGAAGTCTTAGGCTCTTAGTAAGTCGTTTAAACCTGTTGAATTTGTTGAAAAACGCTATATTTTCGCTTATTTTTCAAGTCCAATTCTTCCGTCGCGTTTATATTGTTGAGGTTCTGCGCATGGTTGCCTTTAACAAGAGGATGGAGCGAATTCCAATGACTGTACACGTGCGTTTTGAAACCCCAACTGAAGTATCTGATAAAATATATGAAATGATTCAATCCAATTCTAATGGAAGAATCAAGAAAGGAAGTAACGAAGTTACTAAGACCGCTGAACGTGGCACTGCTCAGTTCATCGTCCTAGCTGAAGACGTTAACCCTCCTGAACTACTTGCTCACATTCCTTTGATTTGTGAAGAAAAAGGTATTCCATACGGATATGTTCCTTCTCAAGAGTTCTTAGCTTCAGAAGCAGGACTTCCAAAAGGAGTTAAGACTGCATCTATCGCTGTTATGGAAATTAACAAAGGCGCTCAAGACAAATTCAATGAAGTTGTTGAAATCATCAACGGATTGAAGGCTTGAACCAATTTTGGAGTTGTAATAATATGAGCGAAGATCTTGGTGGATGGCCCGCAGAAGTGGTCGAAATTGTCGGTAGAACTGGAATGACCGGTGAAGCAACTCAGGTTAAGGTCCGTGTTAATGACGCACCTAACCCAAGAGACGTAGGCCGTATTATCTCAAGAAATGTCTTGGGACCAATACGTGTCGGAGATATTCTAATGCTGAAGGACACTGGTCGTGAAGCACGTAAATTAAATGCTAGGTGATCTAAATGCCAGAACGAAGAATTTGTAGTTTCTCTGGAGAAGAGATTGAGCCTGGAACCGGTATGATGTTTGTCCGTCGTGACGGAAGTATCATGTGGTTCAAGAACTCCAAAGCAAGGAAGAATATGGTCAAACTACGTAGAAACTCTCGTAAAGTTAAGTGGACCCGCCACTTTGTAAAAGGCGGAATTCAGTAACTAACTGTGTCTTATACTTCCGTATGCCTCATAAAGGGGTTGTTTTTGGGAAGGATTGGTGAACGATATGGAAACAACATATGTAATGATAAAGCCTGATGGCGTACAACGTGGATTAATTGGAGAAATTATTGGAAGATTCGAACAAAAAGGTTTGAAACTTGTCGGTTTGAAATCGGTAGTCCCTAGTGAAGAAACAGCACGCTCCCACTATGCGGTCCACTCTGAGAGACCTTTTTTCCCTGGATTAATCAAATTCGTAACTTCTGGACCTGTTGTCTGTATGGCATGGGCTGGACGAGATGCAATTAGTGTCGCTAGAAACTTAATTGGTCCAACAAACGGAAGAGAAGCTGCTCCTGGAACTATCCGAGGAGATTACGGAATGGATATTGGATACAATATGATTCATGGTTCTGATGCAACAGAGAGTGCTGAGTTCGAACTAGGACTTTGGTTCCCTGAAGGCGTAATGGACTGGGACCAAACCATCTCAAGATGGTTTTATGAGTGATTGCCACAGACCTTACTCCCATAGTGGAGGGATAGATGATGGCAGACGATATCGAAGAAGAAGTGGTTCGCGGTGAAAATCGTCAACCTATTGTTTCTGTCTTAGGTCACGTCGACCACGGTAAAACGAGTGTCCTTGACTTAGTTCGCTCTATCGGTTCAGAAAGACAAGCCAGTGTAATGGACAGGGAAGCCGGTGGAATTACACAACATATTGGAGCGACTGAAGTTCCAGCAGATGTCCTCAACGATACCTGCTCTGCAATGCTTGGTGGAAAGAATTTCAAATCGCCAGGATTATTATTCATTGATACACCAGGGCACCACTCTTTTGTCAGTCTAAGGAATCGTGGTGGTTCGGTTGCAGATATTGCAATACTTGTGATTGACGTTATGGAAGGTTTGCAACCTCAAACAATTGAAAGTTTGAACACCTTGAAAGAAACCAAAACTCCTTTTGTAATTGCTGCGAATAAAGTTGACAGAATTCATGGCTGGACTTGTAAGCGTGGCCGCTCTTTTATGGAATCGCTAAAAGACCAGAGAGAAGATGTAATCTCACTATTTGAGGATAGATATTGGAAGATCCTTGGTCAGTTCTCTGAACATGGTTTCAATATTGAAAGGTATGACAAAATTCGAGACTTTACTCAAAATGTAGCAGTTGTTCCAATGAGTGCTAAAGAAGGAGAGGGGTTGCAAGACTTACTGGCTGTAAGCGTTGGCTTGGCTGAAAGATTTCTCGAGGATAGGCTGACTGACACTATTGGCCCTGCACAAGGTACTGTTCTAGAAATGCGTGATGAAATTGGAATGGGCAAAACAATTGATGTGATTCTCTACAGAGGTTCACTGAAAGTTGGCGATAATATTATGCTCGCCTCTAATGATGGCCCATTTTCAACACATATCAAGGGCTTAAAGAGGCCTAAGGGTATGTCTGAAATGCGTGATGCTGGTAAGAGATGGGTCAATTTCCCTGATGTACAAGCCGCTTGTGGAGTGAAAATTGTTGCACCAAAGCTTGAACAGGCCATTGCTGGAACAACACTATATCTTGCAAATACGGAAGAACAAATTGAAAATGCTAAGCAAGCGATTCAAGAAGAATGGAGAACTATTTACGACAAAATGCCAATTATGTGTTCTGTTTGTGAAAAGGTATCACCGCGTGTTGAATTTGTAGAGAATTGTCAAAAGGGCTCATGTAAGGGTGCTGTTGAAGAGAAGAATGGAGTTGTAATCAAGGCTGATACCGTTGGTGGTCTTGAAGCATTAGCATTCGAGTTATTCAAACTCAAAATCCCTGTACGTCAAGCGAGTGTCGGTCCAGTCAATAAGAAAGATATTTTGATGGCTAAATCTATCCAAGACCCATTAAACAGAGCCATTTTAGGATTCTCTACCAAGGCAAATAATGAAGTGGCTGATGAACTGAAAGATGATGATTCCGAAATTAGTTTCTTCAGTGGTTCAATCATCTACCATATTCTAGATAGTTTTGAAGAGTGGCGAGAGAAAACCAAAGCAGAGATTGAGGCTGAACAAAGGGAATCATTGGTATATCCAGGGCGTTTACTCTACCTTAAAGACCACACATTTAGAGCCAAAGGGCCTGCTATTGTTGGAATGAGAGTAATTGGTGGACGTGTTCATATCGGTCAAAGGTTGATGAAATTAGATGGTACTTCTGTTGGACAAATTAAGAGCCTGAGAACTCGAGATTCTGATGATGTAAAGGAAGCTAGACAAGGCGATGAAGTCGCTGTTGCGATTCAAGGGCCAACTGTTGGAAGGCATATTGAGGAACTAGATGAGTTCTATGTTGATGTACCTGAAAAGCATGCTAAGAGACTAAAGAAGATTGAACTGACTCCAGTTGAACAAGAAATTTTAGATGAGTTGATAAGACTTCATCGCAAAGATAACCATTTCTGGGGTCGATAAAGTTAATTTCACCTTCTGGGTGATACATAATGACATATTACAACCTCACATTGATATATGGAATGACGCTGATGGTAAATTATCAAAGGGGATTATGAGTATGGAAGCAGGATTATCGGCAAATGCTGGGATGAGTCAAGCCGCTGGAACCCAAGATTTGATCGGGACAGTTTCAGCTATCTCGTCAAGTTTGATGAATGAGGTTAGCAAGGTTATTATTGGTAAGAATGAAAACCTCCGCAGAGTTACTGTCGGTATTCTTTCAAATGGAAATATGCTACTAGAAGATTTCCCTGGACTTGCTAAAACATTGCTAGCAAATACTTTCGCTCGTGCACTGGGATGTAAGTTCAAGCGTGTTCAATTTACTCCGGATTTACTTCCTTCAGACATTATGGGTACTTACATGTATGACCAAAAGTCAGGAGAATTCAAACTACGTGCTGGACCTCTTTTCTCTAATATTCTACTAGCGGATGAGATTAATCGTGCACCACCAAAAACTCAGGCTGCTCTACTTGAAGCAATGGAAGAAAAGCAGGTTACAATTGAAGGTATTACTCACAAATTACCTGCACCGTTCGTAGTAATTGCAACTCAAAACCCTATCGAACAAGAAGGTACATATCCGCTTCCTGAAGCACAAATGGACCGTTTCCTGATGAAGATGAGTATGGGCTACCCTGACCGTTCTGAAGAGAAAGCGATTCTGGCAAGAAGAAAACTCAGAGGAAAAGATAATCACGATGTCGAACAAGTGACCTCTCCAAAGAAGGTTGTTGCTATGCAGAAAGCCTTGGAAACAGTTCATGTTGACCCAGCGATTCTATCTTACATTGTCGAAATTGTTCAAAGAACTAGAGAAGACCACAGAGTGACCAATGGAGCATCTCCTCGTGCTTCACAATCATTGTTCAAGACTGGAAGGGCTGCAGCGGCAATCGCTGGAAGAAATTATGTCATACCAGATGACATCAAGGGAATTGCTCTTCAAATCATCAGTCACCGTATCAATATGAAACCTGAAGCCAAGATTCGTGGAATTACCGGAATGCACATCGTTAGAAAAATTCTATCCGAAGTGCCTGTTCCAGTTATACAACCTGCTTGAAATCAATCATTCAATGCTTGCATTGAAAGAGGAGAAACATTCTCACTATTAATGTCCGAGAGTGTGTTAGTATGAATCCTTACAAAATGGTTGTCGCTGTTGCCAATCAAAAGGGTGGCTGTGCCAAAACCACTACCGCTGTCAATCTAGCAGCAGCCTTAGCCAAGGGTTCACGTAAACAAGGACTTCCTCCAGCAAAAGTACTCTTAATCGACCTCGACCCTCAAGGTAATTGTGCTACTTCATTTGGAGTAGAGAAAAAGAAAGTAAAGAAAACAGCGTATGATCTATTAGCCAATGAATCAGGAGAAGATTTACCTTTGATGGAAGAATATCTGATTAATCCTAAACAGTTGACTGCCAGTATGCAAGAAGCTTGGAGTATGCGAAATGGAGGTAAGAAGGCGCCTGATAACCTCTCTGTTGGAAATTTATGGTTGCTTCCGAGCGATATTCACCTTTCTGGTGCAGAAATCGAGTTGAGCCATAAGATTGGTAGAGAGACAAGGCTCCGTGAGGCTCTAGCACCTATTATCGACCAATTTGACCACATAATAATCGACACACCTCCTTCACTTGGATTGTTATCAATTAATGCGATGTGTGCTGCAAACTGGGTAATGGTTCCTGTACAGGCTGAATACTACGCTCTTGAAGGTTTTAGTATGCTGATGAACTCGATTAAAATGATTCAAAGAAGGATTAATCGTAATTTGAAGATTTTTGGAATTGCAATGACTATGGTTGATGCTCGCTCTAAACTTAGCAGACATGTTTGCGACCAGGTAAATACAAAAATGCCGAAAAAGTTATTCAAAACTACAATTCGAAGACTTGTCAAAGTTGCTGAAGCACCGTGGAGTGGTGCCCCAACTGTTCTTCTGAACAAGCCAACAAATTCTGGTGCTGGTGCTGGTTCTCTAGAATATTGGACTTTGGCTAAAGAATTCCATCATCGTGTGTTGGCAATGAGAAGAGAGTTTGGCGTTAACGAACAACCCAGGCTCTTGCTAGATAGAAATAATCGTATGTAATTTGAGGTTTGAAAAAAACCCTTGAAAATGCATGATTTTTGTTCAACTCTTCGCGCAGGTTAAGTAGGCGCTCAAATAGTCGGCATTTAGGGATAGTAATGACTGCTGAAGGAATGACATCGATAAGTGTTAGTTATGAGGTAAGAAGACAATTGAATACTCTAAGGACACTGAGTGGATACAAGAGTGTTAATGAATTTCTAAATGATTTGGTACGTGCTCACAAAATAACAAAAATGAGCGGCGAAATTGATACTCTAAGAGAGAGAATGAAAGCTGTTGCCGATGTTGAAGTTGAGCATCTCGTAGACAGACTAAATCTATCGCCATTCAAGGTGTGATAACATGATGACTTGGCGCCCAAAGGGCTACTTATTCGATACTAAAAATTTAGTTCGTGCTCTATTTGATGAAGATACTGACGAAGGTAAGTTACTGGTATCTGCCGCTGCTGGTAATGTAGAGATTTTTTCCAAATCACAATCCTGGAACGGTGTATTATGGCTAATTATGAATACTCTAGTTGAAGATGGAAAACCAATCTATACCGGTAAAGAACTCGGTGAATTGAAAAAGTCACTGCCTATTGTTTGGCGATGATTAATCATCACTATTCTTAGCCAACCATTCATGACCATACCATTCCCATTGGTCCATAGTCCAACCCTCTGGTAATCCACTTGCTGGTACTGGTGGAGCATTACTCGGCTTATCGTCTGATTTTTCTTCCTTTTCTTCAAACATTGCTGAAACATCTTCAGATGATGGCTCACTAGCAGAAACCTCGATTCCTGCAATATCCTCTAAACTATCATCTTGTTCATAAATATCTTCAGAAGAGGCTTGCTTAGTAGTTTCTTCTTCTTCAGGTGAATCTGTTTCGATGAAGTTCATTTCCTCGACATCATCTTCCCATGAGTCGTCAGATACAATACCGCCTGTTGCTGAAAGTCCTGCTGAATCTCCTAGAGCCTCATCAGTAGCACTGGATTCTTCTGGTTCAAATGGAACCCCGTACATCTTAATCATCGAATTAATCTTTCTTTTCTTAGCAATAAAACTGATAATGACAACCAATGCTGCAATCGCTACAAAGGCAAGTCCACCAATAACAGTAACTTGTTTTATTGTATCACCAAGTCCTTCTTCACTTTCCTCATCTAGGTTTCCAGCCTCAGAATTGACAATCCAAGATGGATAAGATAAGTCACCTTCACCATCGGCTTTGTCTCTTGAAAGGTAATTTTGGTAGTCTGAGTCTCTCCAACCATTGCATTTATCTGAAACATCGTCAATTGCTAGTATACAGTACTCTTGTTCAGTTGATACCAAAGTCTTAGAATCATCATAATCACTGTTAGAGCCAACGTTGTCTCCATCGCCATCAAACCATTCTGAAGAGTCCGAGGGGAAAGCATCTGATGTATCAGTCCAACCATCACCATCAGAATCTAAGCAACCATACATTGAGGTCTCTGAATATCCGGTAGTTGATGATTGATCAGCCTGCCAAGTTTTAGTTGAATCACCTGCTATTAGAGGACATGAATCCGGATTTACACCGGTATTATTCTCGCCGTATCCGTCACCATCACGATCAACCCATTGTGAGATCTCGTTAGGTAAGGCGTCAGCACCATCTGAAATGGTCCAACCATCAGTGGGGTCCGAGTATTTATCGAAGTCAGAATCAAGACACCCGAAGCGATCTTGGGTAGAGAAGCCGTTTAGTTCAGGGCATCCATCAGGTTGGAATCCTTGAGGGTTGTCTCCATAGCCATCGCTATCAGAATCATTCCATTGTGTCGATTCTGTTGGGAAGGAATCCCCCCCGAGTGCATCGACATTATCTCCATAACCATCGCCATCAGTATCTAGCCACTGGTACAAGTTTTGAGGGAAAGCGTCACTAAAATTACCCAGTGGATTATCTCCATAGCCGTCACCATCAGCATCGAAATGTTGAGTCGAGTCATTAGGGAAAGCGTCACCGTTAAGTCCAGACAAGTTATCACCATATCCATCTCCATCTGTATCTGTGTCCTGAGTAGGCTCGGTAGGGAACATATCAACAGAATCTGGAGTGCCATCAAGGTCTGAATCTATATCAAAAAAGGATATTTCAGTAAACACATTATCTGAACCAAATACTGAAATTTGACCGCCAAATTCACGATATGCCCCTGTGACAACTTTGGAAATTGAAAAACTATCTTGAACGATAAATGGAGATGAACCTACAATGAATATTGTTCCTTCTTCGGTGCCTACAAAATACGAGGTCTCATCAAAATGTGACATGTATGAGACCTTTTCTTGAACTCCCAAATCTAGTGATGTGGAAGACCACGTGGTAGTATTGTATCTGTACAATTTACCATTGGAAGAACCTGCGAAAAAGTTCTGTTCATCATCTTCAAAAGAATGAGTGAGATAACTATTGGATTGAGATAATTTACGGATAAAGTTACCATCTTGAGCATAGACATGTGTTTTAGAATCCATGGCAGAGAAGGTGATTTCATCATTGGAAAGAACCTCAAAGGATAGGAATCCTGAACCTATGCTACCTGTTTCAAATCCTGTTGGACCAAATTGATTGTATTCAACTGCTCTACGACTACTTCCGGAAGTCCCATCATAGTAAGCCAGCCAAACGTTACCTTCAGAATCCCAGTCCAAATCATCCGGAGCATATGTCAAATTAATCTGGTAAACAATAGATTGGCTAGACATACTGAATACTAGGAATCCTGTTTCAAATGATACCGCAAGTAATTGCTGTGCTGAATCTAGTTTACCGTTGAATGTGGCCTTATTGATATTGGCAGACCACAGTGGGCTAAGTTCACCAGAAGCGAGTGTCTGTCGACTTATCTCTCCATTGTTTTTTACAGTTAAAATTGTATTGTCTGATAACTTTTCTGAATAAACAATCTGATCTGAACTATCAGTGACGCCAGAAAAAACAACATTATTCTGAGCACTGATGGTAGTGGAAATCGGAAGTAACATCAAGACAATTACTAGAAATACACTTCGCTTCATGTATCTGCGATGTAGCGTTATTTTATCAATAACTCGCTAAAATAGCATCTATTCATTCTTCATTTTCTTCAGAATCATCAGCATTCTTACCAAATGAAGACGATGGAGGAGAGCCTCGAGACTTCTTGACTGGTTCAAGCATATGCTTTATTGGAGTCAATCTTGCTACATTTGCAGTTGGCTTAGCTTGTGGAGTTAATGTAGTAGTAATAGGAGTAAGCGTTGTTGTTGTCACGTTTTGTTCAACTTCTACTACTGTTTCTGGTTCTTGTGGTTGAAGAGTAGATACTACTGGTCTTAATTCTGCTGTTCCCATCTTTTGAACTGGCTTAGGCAGTACAGTTGTTGGGGCTGGCGTTGGAGATACAAGTGGCGACTTTACAGGTCTTACCAATGAAGCAGATGGTGCCAATGGTTTGGAACTTGTTTCTGGGGCTCTCATTCCGGCAAGACCCATTCTAGGTTGCTGTGGTTGCTCATTGGAAAGAATGCCTCTCATCGGTCTACCGCCACTGGAACCTAGAAGCGATGGTCTTGCTCCTAGTAACGACGGGTCTGGCATTGCAGTATTTTGCGGCCTATCTTGTCCGGAAATTGATTGCATCCACATTTGACGCTTTTCTGCTCTTGAGTCCGTGTTTTGTAAGTCTCTGAATTCCTTTTCACGAGTATTATAATCATTCTCAGTAGAATCTATTTCGCCCTGAACTTGCTTTTCAACTGCATCACGCATCTTAATTTCGGCATTTTCCTTGAAATTATCCATTTGTGTAGTTAGATTTTGTAATCTATCCCTAATTTCTGCACGCTTCAAGCCAAGTTGTGCCTCGATTTCAGACCTGATTAGAGCCTCACGCTTTCTGACTTCGATCAATGCCTTGTTACGCATAATCTCTTCTCGCTTGTCGAGTTGACGTTCAAGTTGAGAAGCAACCTCGTCTTCTTTACGATTCTTGAACTGTTCAAGGCGGTCTTCCATATCCACTTCTAGTTCGAGAGCGGTTTCTTCCTTCAATAGTTCAAGGTGAGTCTCAAATGTTAGTCTTTCATTTCGCAGACCTGCATCAATTTCCGACATAATAGCCTTACGAGCAGCGGTTTCACGTGATTGGAACTCGAGTTCGAGTCTCTCGGACCAATCTGTCTTCTTGGATTCATATTGTACTTCGAGTTGCTCTCTTAGTTCGTTCTCACGGTCATAGCGGAATCTTGCCAATCGATTTTGAATTTCCGCTTCTCTAGCATTGCGGTAACTAGTGAACTCGGATTCCATCCTTTGTTCAAGTTCATTATCAATTTCATGCTTCAGTGAACGAGATATATCATCTACAGCCTTAGAGAATGTGATATCATACTTCTCTCTTAGGCGGACCTTTCTATCAGACAGTTTCTCGACATGTCTGGTTTCAAGTTGCTTTTCTAATTCTACTCTGAGTTCATCTCTTCGGCGAGCGATTGCAAGTTCCACGTCTTCTCGCATCTGTTCTTCTAGGTCCGTAGTCTCATTACGGAGTCTTTCTTCTAGTTCAGATTGAATTTGTTGAGCGATGTCTTCCTCTAAGCGGAGGCTTCGACGGTCATATTCTGCTTTTAGCCTGGCTTCCCTTTGCTTAAGTCTGGCTCTGAGTTGTTGTTCTAAACGAGTTCTAATTCCATGTCTCAATTGTTCTTCTCGCTCGGCCAGCCTAGCAGAGTGACTTTCTTCTAAGCGATTTAGTTCACTACCTTCCATCTCTTTGAATCTGGATTCCATCTCCTTGGAAAGTGAAGATTCCATCTCTCTGATTCGATGTTGAAGTTCTTGATTGTAGTCGAGTGCAATACGTTCCTTCTGGACTTCCACTCTCTGTCTATGCTCCTGTTGAAGTTCAGCCTCGATATCTTGCTTTAGCCTTTCTTTGTGTTCTTCTAGACGTAAGTCTTGTTCGATTTCATACTGTTCTTGGAGAACTTCGACTTGTCTTGACAGTCTTAATTCATACTCTGAACGTAGACGACCTTCTTCTTGGGCTAGTGCTTCTCGCTCCAATTCAGCAAGATCATTTTCCATGGATTCGCGCATTTCTCTTTCAAGCGCATCGAGAGTTAATTCATGTTGAACTGCTAAATCAGTGGCTAAGGTTTCTTGCATTGCAATTACTCTTTCAGCAATAGCCTGTTGTCTAAGTCTTCTTTCTCTACGAATATCGGCACGCAGTCTCTCTTCTTGGCGGAATCGTGCACTGGTTAATTGTGCTTGGTCAATGGATTGACCAGAGGAATTGGTGAATTGGGAACGTAGTGCTGCAAGCGATAACTTGTCAGTGTTGAGTCTCTTACTGCGAGCGACATCTAGTGCCTCCTCCATCTTGCTATCGCTAGTACCCATAGAACCCATCCAGTATCATATGGACTTTTTATCATACATAAGGTGCGCGATAAGTCAAAGAGTTAGGAGGCCGTTTTGAAGGCTAAATTATAGATTTCAAACCACTAAAAAATAGTCTGTAAATCTAAAACTTGACGCTGAATTTAGTTTCACAGGCAGGGCAATCAATATTTCTCTTACCCGGCTTTCTCTTCATCCGCAATCGCCTTTCACAACCCGGGCAAGTGACTTCTATCCGTGGAACATTTGGAACGACTGTGAAGGTATGCTCACAAGAACCACATTGAAGATTTGCTGGCCTACTATCGACACCAACAACCAATACTTTTTCGCATCCTGGGCAACTAACTTTCTCGTCTTTCCATTTTCTTCGGGTAACTGGATGTTCAACTTTGACTTTTGAATTACACATCAAACAGGTCAACTCACCTAAATCCGGAGGTAGTAATTCTTCACATTTGGGGCATGAAAGAGGAGGTGGAGCTATTCTAGATTCAATTTTTGATTCTTCAACTTCATCCATAAGTTCACTTCTCCTCTTCAATCAATACGATTTTCCCGGGTACGAAATTCCAAGGAATATCGACCTCAATACCCAAATCATCCGCAAGTTGTTCGAATAGTAGTTTTGCACCGACTCTATCTCTTGAACCTGTCAAAGAGATAATATGAGCCCCTTTTACTGATTCTAATAATGAACTAAGATTTACCGTTTCAGAAATCGATTTACTTGGATTTACTGCTATCGGGACGGATGAAATAATTCCAGGCATGTCTACTCTAGAGGCTACTTTCCACCATCTTGCCCTACCAACATCTCTGTGGTTCTCAACAAGACCTAAAGATGCTAATTTCTTCAAGTGGTGGTATAAATTATAGCGATCTACGTCAACTGAACTTTGAAGTTGAACAGTACTCATCTCTTCTGTTTCACAAAGGGTAGAGTAAAGATTTCTACGTGTAGGGTGGGCAAGAGCGGCAGTGATTGGGTCTGCTTGAACTCTAGCCATCTTCGCACCTAAACCGAAGAGGTGCCCTTAGGGTTTAAGATGTCGCGTGTAAATCTATTTCCGGGGATTTTTGAGCCGCTGGTTGAGTGAAGTAGTGCTGTTTAAACTGAAGGAACACTGCGACAGTATCGCTCCATAATGTCTTCATAATTGACCCTAGCATTGACATCATTCCTTGTTTACCTGCCAACCTTGCGCCGTTGAGAATCACTAGTAGTACCGAGGCTTCATGAATTAAAATCCCTACCCATAACTCATCATACCAGCCATTTACAACTGCAAAGACCAATGTAAATGTAATGATTACAGAAAGGGCAATATTAACAATCAATGCATTATTCATTTTTCTAGATAAGTCATGTAATTCTAGTAGCATCTTAGGTTCGTCCCCCGGGAACATTATATCAGCCGCTTCCATATTTACGGATTCACCAGTACCTACAGCAATTCCAACATCTGCTACAGCAAGTGCTGCTGAATCATTAAATCCATCGCCAACCATCATTGTAACATGAGTTTGAGACCTTTTTTCAACCCATGCAACCTTCTGTTCTGGAGATAATCCACCATGGGCAGATTGGTCAGGAAGACCAATTTGGGCAGCAAAACTGCTAACTGAAGATTGTTGGTCACCAGAAAGAATTTCTATTGAAACAGAACGTTTGTTGAAACCATGAATCAGTTCTTTACTCCCGCTGCGTGTATCATCGTGAATGAATGTAAATAGTGCCAAAGCGGTATCATCTCTAGCCAGTAAACTCATTCCATATCCTTGCTTTTTAGCCTTAGTAATCGCGTTGGAAATTTCTTCACCAATACTAATTTTATATTTATCAGCAATATCTGCACGAATAAAATAAACTTCTTTGCCCGAGACTAGACCTTTTACTCCAGCCTCTACATCTGTAATACCTGTAACTTGGCTTACAGGGATATCTTGGTCTTTTAGATACTCCAAAATCGCATGAGCATATGGATGGGATGACCTCTTTTCAAGACCCCCTGCAAGGCCTAATGTTGCCTTTTTCTGGCGCCCCTTGGCTATTGTGACATCACCAATTGTTGGTTTACCTGAGGTTAAAGTTCCAGTTTTATCGAGTAAAATGTGATTAACTTTAGATAATCTCTCTAAGATATCTCCGCCTCTGACAATTGCCCCCATTCTTGAAGCACGAGATAAAGCCGCTGCGTGTGGCATTGCAGCTGCCAATAATAATGCGCAGGGACAAGCGACTACCCACAATAGAAGTATGATTTTCCAATCGCTAGATGGGAACATAAAGTACCAAACAGCAAGTGCACCAAATAGAACTATTGGAACCCATATAGCAGTGAATTTTTCAAGAAGATTTTGGATTTCTGGCTTTTGCTCCTTGAAACTATGAACTGCTTCGATGAGTCCTGAAAGTCTTGTATCATCGCCCACTGCGGTAACTTCAACCAAGACCGGCCCTCTTGCAAGTATTAATCCAGCCTGAATTTCATCGCCTAATTCTACTTCAACGGGGGCTGACTCACCGGTTAGAGGTGCTTTGTCTAGGGCGCCAAAACCATCGGTAATTTTTCCATCTGCTGGAATTAACTCTCCGCTTCTAACCTCTATAATATCTCCAATTTCTAATAAATCAAGCGAAATGACTTCGTGTTCGTCAGAAACTTCACAATGTTGATTGTAAAGAAGTGATTCAGAACTAGAGATAGTTGAGGGTGCCATTTGTAATGTGAATGTGTTAGGCTTGATGGCTTCCTTGATTTTCTTAGTCTTTGAAAGCATTCTTCTTGCAGTTCTCGGGATTCTATCCAAGCCTCCTTGCATCGCATCTCTAGCCTTTTCAAGAGCGCTACTCTCTAGGTGTGAGGCGACTGCAACCAAAATTACAACCATTAATGCCTCTTCCCACATTCCAAGTACTGAAGCCCCAATTACCGCTATACTGGTTAAAACTTGGAACCCCATCTGCCTTGACATAAGGCTTGCAATGGCTTCATGGAACATTTGTAATCCGCCAATTAATACTCCAAGTGAGCCAATTAGTCCAATCACGATTGGAGGTATTGCCAATAATTCTCCAATCAAGATTAGAATCAGCAGAGGTACAGCAAGTGCACCACCGAATAATCTCCATTGGTCAGGACGTAAGCGAGTACTGGAAACTTCTGAGAATACTGGTTTAGTCCCAGTTATTCTTTCCAAGGATTTGTCTCTAAGATCTAACATTTTCTTGTTTGGAGCAGGTAGTAATTGAACAAGTATCTCATTATCTCGATTTACTTCAACATCGAGAACTCCAGGTTGTCTTAGCAGTAATTTCTCCACTTCTTTTACTTCGATTTTATTCCTCTTGGCAACTACTCTTGCGTTGACTCCAGATAATTGGTAGAACGAAACATCTGGTGGGTGGCCTAATGATTTTAGAACTGAACTTACTTGTGAAAGTAGTCCATGCTCTAAATCGACCTTCAAACTAACTTCACCGGTGGTTGCTGAAATTTTTACTTCTGTAGTCTGCATTAGATGGTCTAAGGCATTGAATGCCTTGCCAGCACAATCGGGGCAATCCATTCCGATAAGAGGCCACTCAACTTCGAAAATTCCATTTGGTTGCTCGACGACTAGATCGTCTAAAACCTCGGCATCTAAAATTTGTTTTTCCAGTTCTTCATCGACTACTTTAGTCTTATTTTTGACTAATTTTGGGATTTTAACTTTAGACTTCTTGGCATCTGGAGTCTGTTTTTCATCCTCGAGGGAAAGAAAGAACTCTTCTTCATCCTTCCCCGCCATGATACTTCGAGAATATTGTTCTTCATCAATACTCGCATGATTGAATGAGAATCTAGCAGTAAAAATGATGCGAATATTCATCACTGTCATTCAATTCGACAGGTCATGAAGTGGCTTCCTGATAACTGGAGACCAAAGGTTGTTGCTGTTGATATCGATGGTACACTTACCGATGATAAAAAGCGAATTAACCCTGGAGTAATCAAAGCATTATCACAGCTTGAGGAGAATGGAATCCCAGTTATTTTAGCAACTGGCAATGTTAGAGCCATCACATATGGGCTTTGGCGATTTTTAAATCTAAGTGGGCCCATCTGTTGTGAAAATGGTGGCGTTTTATGGCACCCCGATTGGGGTGAAACGAAATATCGTGCGGATGGAAGTGAAGCAAAAAGAGCAGCACAATGGCTAGCAACACAAATTGATGGGTTGAAATGGCAAGGAATTGAAACCAATCAATGGCGAGAGAGTGAATGGTGTCTTTCACCGAATGAGGACTTGGAAAGAATTGAAAAATTAATCGCTTCAAGTGAATGGTCTCATCTTTCAGTGGTAAAAACAGGTTTTGCTATTCACCTTATGGAACCGCAATTATCCAAAGGTTCAGGCCTTCAAATTATTCTCAAACGGATGGGATTAACCGCTGATGATTTACTATGTGTTGGTGATGCACCTAATGATTTGTCAATGTTTGAAATCGCTCGATGGTCAGTTGCAGTAGGTGGGGCTTTTGCATATGTTGCTGAAGCCGCCGATATCGTATCTCCTTACATGCATGGTGAAACTATACAACCTCTAGTGGATGCAATCTTAGAATAGATCATGTTCCAGAAGTATCTGGATAATGCGAGATTGTGTTTCAAGGGGTAGCGTCTGTATCGACCCACTGAATCTCCTTTG
>Ga0257126_1000184_pt1 | contig 53118 bp, 49 predicted proteins | sample SI060_120mmetaG_FD_190151 | JGI IMG/M metagenome (GOLD analysis project Ga0257126, IMG submission 190151) | Marine microbial communities from Saanich Inlet, British Columbia, Canada - SI060_120m | ecosystem: Environmental > Aquatic > Marine > Inlet | place: Canada: British Columbia | collected... | reverse complement strand
AGAATAAACACTATTTTTGTCAGATGGAAATAAAGCCTAAATCAGATGAGTATTTCATGCAAAAAGCACTTGAACAGGCTCAAATTGCCTTTGAATTTGATGAGGTTCCAGTGGGAGCAGTAATTGTGAGTAATAATCAAATTATCTCCAGAGGTCATAATTACATCGAACATTTAAATGATGTTACCGCCCATGCTGAAATGCAGGCTTTTACATCTGCTTCAGATTATATCGGGGGTAAGTATTTAAGGGAGTGTACACTATATGTGACTCTCGAGCCCTGTGTAATGTGTGCTGGTGCATCATATTGGACCCAGATTAATAGAATTGTAGTTGGAGCAAGAGATTTAAAAACAGGCTTTTCTTCTTTAAAAAAAGATATTCTTCACCCTAAAACCCAAATAGAATTTGGAGTTTTAGAGAACGAATCAAAAAAATTGCTTCAAAATTTTTTCAAACAGAAAAGAAAATAACTATAAATTTGTAAAAAAAATAAATATGTATCCAGAAGAACTTTGTACCCCAATGAGAGAAGACTTAACATCTGTAGGTTTTATTGAAATGAAAGATTCTGATAAAGTTTCTGAAATTTTAGGTAAAAAAGAAGGAAGTGTTCTTGTAATGATTAATTCAGTTTGTGGATGTGCTGCAGGTAATGCACGCCCAGCTGTAAAAATGTCTACAACATACTCTAAAACTCCTGATCTTTTTACTACAGTTTTTGCAGGTCAAGATGTTGGAGCAACTGCTACTGCTAGAGAGTACATGCTGCCGTACCCACCCTCATCACCTTCAATAGCTTTGTTTAAAGACGGTAATCTTGTGCATTTTATAGAAAGACATCACATTGAGGGAAGACCGGCAGAAATGATTGCTGAAAATCTTCAGCAGGCTTTTAATGAGTATTGCTAATCTCTAGCATTTCACCTTAATTTTTGCTTAATAAATGTAGTTTAAATTATATTGCATAATTGTATTAATTTACTAGATGTATAAATGTAATAATGTGATTTAGGGATATAAGGGGTTTTTTTGTATCTTGCAGCTTTTTAAAACAAACATTTAATTTTTTACACTATGATGAAAAAATTATTATTGCTTATTTCGACATTGTTTTTTGTTTTTCTCTCTGTCGAAGTAAATGCACAAGTTGCAATTAATTCTATCACTATCTCAAGTCCTATTAGTTGTAATGGTGATTTAGCAGATATTAATGTTTCAGTTGATAATGATACAAGTTCTCTTGGAAGCCCTCCTGCCTTTGTTCCCTATCAATTAAAAGTATTTAAGCCTGGTCCTTTTGCTACAGTACCTTATTTATCATCTTCAATAACTACAGGTTCTAATGTTACAGCAAATGGTTTGACAGAAGGCTTTTATTATGCCCTTGTGGTAGACTCATTAGCTTTTGTCGCTGCATTTCCTGCTCCTTTTTTTAGTAATTCTCAATTTTTAACAACTGTTTTATCAGATCCATCTGTATACGATTACGATACTCTAACTTTAGTAGAGCCACAAGAATTAAATAGTTCTGACACAACTTTAACATTTAATCAATGTTTTGGAGATTGTAATGCTTCCCAGCTAATTTCAATTTCTGGTGGAACGCAGCCTTATATTGTTGATGGACTTTCAATTTCCGCACCAGATACTCTTTTTGCCGGTTTGTGCGCAGGTAATTATACGTATACAGTTACTGATGCAAATGGATGTACTTTATCTTCAACTTCTTCTACATCTTTTATAATTACTGAGCCAAATATTTTATCTGTTGCAGGAAATATAACCTCTAATTTTTCTGGCCAAAACATATCATGTTTTGGAGCTTCTGATGGTGAAATCACAGCAAATGTAACATCTGGCTCACCTCCTTATGAATATTCAATAGACAATGCTAGTTGGACTTCAAACCCTGTGTTCTCGGGTTTATCTTCAGGTTCTTATACCATTTACTATAGAGATGCCAATCTTTGTTTAAATGATGAGATATTTAATCTAATTGATCCAAATGATCTTAATGGTACTATAAATATTAATTCTATAGTTTCTTGTTTTGGGGTTAATGATGCTCAGATTCAATTTAATGTTGATCCAGTTTTCTCCGGAACTCCAGGTTTAGGAGCTAACCCTTATTCATATTCTTTAAATGGTGGAGGCTTTTCCAATTCCTCTATTTTTAACAATTTATTTGGTAATCAAATGTATGAAATTACCGTAAGTGATGCTAATGGCTGTACATATAGTGATTCTATCTTTATCACTGAACCAGATGATATTTCCTACAGTGCAAATGTAACTTCTACAAACATTTATAATGGATTTGGAGTTAGTTGTAATGGTTCAGCTGATGGTGAAATTACTTTTTCAAATATTTTAGGGGGTACTCCTAACTTTTCGTTTTCTATTGACGGAGGAACGACTTTTTTCTCTGATTCTGTATTTAATAGCGGAAATGGCGCTAATATTTCTGAAGGAACTTATACAGTTCAGGTGCAAGACGGGGCAGGCTGTCTAACTAGCTCATTATCCCTTACAGTAACTGAACCAATAATATTTTCCGCAACTGCTATAGAGACCCAGGGAACAAGCTGCTTTAACTCATGTGATGCATCGTTAACGGTTAATGTTTCTAATGAACCGACACTTCTTAACTCACTTGTCTATGATTTAAGCGGTATTACCCAGTTTCAAAACCCCACATTTAATAGTCTATGTGGTTCAATTAACTATGGTGATTATTATCTTAGTGTCACCGACGCAAATAATTGTATAGCATATGATACAATTTCTTTATCTGAGCCACTAGACTGGTCGTATACTTTAGATTCTTTGCCCGAGTTTTGTTTTTCAGGTCAAGGTTCTGCAACCATTACAGTTGATCCAAATACAGGAACTCCTCCTTACAATTACCTATGGTCCGATGGTCAGACTTCATCTACTGCAAGTTCATTAGTTACAGGAGTATATTCTGTTGTGGTTACAGATAATAATGGTTGTAGTATTTCTGAAAGTATTTTTGTTGATCAGGCTGATTTAGTTTTAAATTATAATATTATACCAGCTTGTAATAATGCAAATGATGCAACAGCCGAAGTTATTCCAAATGGTACACCTCCATATACTTATTTATGGAGTGATGGACAAACAACGGCCACCGCAATCAACCTATCCAGTAACACTTCTTATACTGTAACTGTGACAGATGTAAATTGTATTGAAACAATAAGTATCACAACACCAAATAGTGCTATTGTAGATTTGCAATTAAACAACTCTAATTCTCAGGATTCTGTTTTATGCTATGGAGATCCATCAAACGGAATTGAGGTTATTGCTTCAGGTGGTACAGGTCCAAATACTTATCAATACTATATTCCTTTTTATTATCCTGTCCCTCAAAATACTGGAGTATATACTGGGCTTTTTGCTGGTAATTATTCTATTTACACAACTGATGGTAATGGGTGTACAGATAGTACAAGTGTTCCTATTTTCGAGCCAACCGATCTAAGTACATATATTATTTTAGACTCTGCAACTAGCTGTTTTAGTGGAAATGATGGATCTGCAGCTGTTTCTGGAACAGGTGGAGGTCCTAATCCTTTAGGCGGTACAGCTCCATATTCCTACGTTTGGTCTAATGGGGCAAATGGTCCTTATGCTACAAACTTAAGTGCAGGTAGTTATACACTAACAATCACTGATGATAACGGATGTATTTCATCTGATTTGGTAACCGTATTAGAACCCACAATACTGCAGTCCCAAGCAAATGTTTTAAGTAACTCAAATTGTTCTGGAGCCCAAACTTTAGCATCTGGTGAAATTGAAGTAGTTGTTTCTGGTGCAACTCCTAGCTATTCATATTTATGGAACACTGGTGACACAACATCTACTATAGATTTTCTTTTACCGGGTACTTATACTGTTCTTGTAACAGATGCAAATGGATGTTCTTTAGATCTTGATACAGCAGAAATATTAGCTGGGCAAAATCCTGATTTAATTACAACAACTGAAGACATCAGTTGTTTTGGAGCTAATGATGGTGTTATTTCTCCATCTGCTAGTGGAGGTGCATCACCTTATTTATTTAGCAATGATGGAGGGAGTACTTACTATACATCAGGAAATACATTTAGTAATTTAGATGGTGGTTTTTACTTTGTAACTGTTGTAGATTCGTTAGGATGCTTAGATACAGATTCAATTTTTATTGAAGAGCCTGCCTTACTTGAAGTTACAAATATAAATATTGATAACATTAGTTGTAATGGAGCAAATGATGGGCAATTAACTCCTGTCATTTCTGGTGGTAGGCTTCCTTATACTTATTTATGGAATGATTCAAATAATCAAAATACTGCAACTGCAACCGGTTTGTCTTCTGGGAATTATACTCTTACAGTTACTGATAGTTCCGGATGTATAGCTGTATCTAACGCCTCAATTATTGAGCCAGATATTTTAGAAATAACATCTATTTCTTCTGATAGCGCCCTGTGTTTTGGTGAATCTAATGGAAATGTATATTTATCCTTTTCAGGAGGAACACCAAATTATAATTTTAATTGGAGTTTTGGTGGAACTACAGCAAATTCTAATGCACCTGCAGGATTACATACAATAGATGTTACTGATGCAAATGGTTGTACAGTTGATTCTGTGATTTTTGTTGAACAACCAAATCAGATTCTAACTTCATTCACTAGAGACTCTGTTTCATGTCAAGGCTTGTCTGATGGTTGGGCTACAGTTGCTGCTGTAGGGGGCACAGGCAATTTTTCATATTTATGGGCAAATGCTAGCGACTCTTCTTCTGCTTATAATTTATCCGCTGGCTATCAGCTAGTTTCAATAACAGACGAAAATATGTGTGTTATTTTAGATTCTGTAGAGATTTATGAACCTAATTATGTTTTATCTATTGATTCAATTATAACTTCTGATATTACTTGCTATTCAGCAAACAATGGTGCTATTGCTATATATGCTTCAGGAGGTTTAAGTTTAGAATATTTTAAATCTGATGGTTTTACAACAAACTCACAAACAAATAATTTATTTACAAGTGTTGCTCCAGGATCATATACTATAACTGTTGAAGATTTTAAAGGATGTTTTGATAGTGAGACATTAACAATGTCACAGCCTGACTCACTATATATTGATACCACAATATTTTCACATGTACAATGTTTTGGATTAAGTAATGGATCAATTGACAATATTATTGCAATGGGAGGAACAGGATCATATCAATTTTCAGTTAACGGAGGACCCGTATATTCAAATACGGCATACTTTAATGGCTATGATGCTGGAACTTATACAGTAGAAGTTTTTGATGATAATAACTGTATCGCACAGGATGTTATTATAATTGAGGAGCCACCTGTTTTAAATGTAGCAATAAACCCTTCTTTATTTAATAATTATCAAATCAGATGTTATGGTGATAATTCTGGTACAGCTGATTTTAGTATTAATGGAGGGGCAGCTCCATATTTAAAAACAACAACATCTAATGGAGATACACTTGCTTCATCATATTTATCTAATGTTTCTGGATTAATTGCAGGAACATATGACTTTATTGTAGAAGATTCATATGGTTGTATTTACCTAGAAAGCATTACATACAATCAACCAGATACAATATTACATTCATTTGTTGCAAATCATGTTACTTGTAACGGATGGAACAATGGTTCATTAACCGATGTCGTTTCGGGGGGTGTTGGTAATCCAACCACTTACCATTATCTCTGGAGCACAGGAGATACGACTTATTCTTTAACTAATTTATCAGTTGGGATATACGGAATTACAGTCACCGATGAAAATGGTTGTGCTAACTACGATCAGTTCGAGATTAATGACACAAATAAATTACACGCAGAGGTTGATTTATTATTAACAAATGATGTCACGTGTTATGATTATTGTGACGGTGAAATTGCTTTAAATATTAGTGGAGGAATTCCAAATATTACTCCAAATGGTAATGCTATATATTTATATCAATGGAACGACACTTTATTACAAACAACTTCTACTGCTGTAGGTCTTTGTGTAAATAATAATACTAACTCAACAATATATACATGTATTATTTCTGATGCTCAAGGATGTTATGATACTGTGTCGTATTCCCTTTTACAACCAGAACAATTACAAACAACAATTGATCTTGTTGATCCAATAGCTTGTTTTGGAGAGAATTCAGGAAAAATAAAAGCTGAGGCGCAAGGCGGAAACACCCCTCCTCCATATACTTATGCGTGGAACAATGGAGCAAGTACTTCAAACAACAATAATATTATTGCTGGTAATTATGTTGTAGTAGTAACAGATAACAAAGGTTGTAGTGATACTGCTGAAATCACTCTTGCAGAGCCAACAGTATTATCAGTTACTATTTCCGAGTCTGATGTAACATGCTTTGGTTCTGAAGACGGAGAAATTACTGCTACACCAAGTGGTGGAACTCCAGAACCTGGAATACCTCCAACTTACTATTATCTTTGGGATGACGCAGCTGGTCAAACCACTTCGACAGCAACTGATTTATCTCCTGATGTATATTCAGTAACTATTACAGATGCAAATGGTTGTACAGTTACTAGTCAAACCGTAAATATAAGTGGACCAACTAATGAGTTAGTTGTTACAGCTGATTCAACTGATGAAACCTGTTTATTAAATGATGGTTCAGCTCAAGTATTTGTACTTGGTGGTGTTCCAAATTATGATTTTGTATGGACTGGTCCTGCAGGATTCAGTAACAATACAAATTCAAATATTTCAAATTTAACTCCTGGATTATATTCAGTTACTGTTACAGATGCAAATGGTTGTGAAGTATCTACCACTACAACTGTAAATGGTGTAACAGAGATATTCTTACCAGATAATGTTAGCTTACTAGATACAACTATATGTTTAGGAACCACTATTACTTTAGATATACAGCAAAAGCCAGGATTATTTTATGCTTGGGATGATGGATCGACAAATGCAGATAGAGAGGTTTCACCTACAAACCCAGTTAATAATTATTTTTTAACTGTAGTTGACCCTAATTGTTTAAGTCCTTATACCGTTGAGGCGGTTGTAAGAGTTACGCAAGTTGAAAATACTATTTTAAACAGTGCTAATACTATGGCTGGTGACAATCCAATTATAACTTTAGATGATCAAATTAATCTACAGTCCGATAATTTATTTGACGCTTACTTATGGTCAAATGGTAGCTCTTCAAGCAGTATTTCAGTACAACCTTTAGCGTCCACATGGTATTCTCTAATGGTAGATTCCTCTGGATGTTTGGGTATAGATTCTATATATGTTGTGTTAGGAGTAATTCCTTATGACGCAATTACTCCAAATGGGGATCAGATGAATGATGTTTGGGAAATTTTAGATATCGAAAACTATCCCTCAGCTGTAGTCAAAGTATTTAATCGTTGGGGAGAAATAGTTTTTGAGAGTAATGGTGGAACTGCTTATATGCCTTGGGATGGAATGTTTGAATCTAAAGAATTGCCCGTTGGAACTTATTATTATGTTATAGATTTAAATAATGGTGAAGATCCTCAAACTGGCCCAATAACAATTGTAAGATAAATAAAATAAATATGAAAAAAATATCTTTTTTACTCTTAGCTTTTATTTTTAGTGGATCAATGTATTGTCAGCAATTACCGCAGCTTACACAATTTATGGATAATGGGTATGTGTTAAATCCTGCATTTGCTGGAATGGATGATTATTATCAAGTACGTACTACTATTAGGAATCAATGGACAGGAATAACTGATGCCCCAAGCACAACAATCTTAAGTATTTACGGAAAGCAAGAAGATAATGTAGGTCTTGGAGGAGTGATTTTTAATGATCAATATGGCCACACTAGTAGAGCTGGAGGAGCAATTTCATATGCATACCACTTATCGTTAAATGAAAAGATTAAGCTTTCACTAGCATTATCTGGTGGCTTTACTCAATTTAAAATTGATAAAAATGGATGGAACGTTGCAAATCCAAATGACCCATTAACACAAGGAGATGTTATAGTTGAAACAGTTCCAGATGCAACATTTGGATTTAATTTGTATTCTAAGGATTGGTATTTTGGAGTTGCAATACCACAATTACTCACAAGTAATCTTAATCTTTTAGATAATAATTTGGCCAATACGTTATCTACTGATCAATCAGGAACTCTTTCAAGGCATATATATGTTATGGGTGCTTACAAGTTCTCTGCTAGTAAAAACTGGAATGTTGAACCTTCTTTATTGCTAAAGTCAGTTACACCATCTCCTTTGCAGTTTGATATTGCAATAAAGGCAACTTATGATAAAAAACTTTGGTTTGGTGCAGATTATAGATCTACAGGTGATATAGGTGCTTTATTCGGTTATTCAATAAATGATAGATATTTAATAGGTTATTCTTACGATATTTTAAACTCAGAATTATCTAACTATTCTACAGGTTCTCATGAATTTATGCTTGCTATTAAACTTAAAACAGTTCAACCAAATTTAGTTAAGTAGTAGGAAAATAATATTATAAAAAAACCCTCTTGAAAAGAGGGTTTTTAAGTTGTACTGTAAATTTGGAAAAGGATTGCACAACTAAAACAAGTTATTACGACACCGCAAATATATATCAATGTATAAATACAAATATTTAAAAGTATACTAACTATTAACACTAAATTGTTAATTATCAATCTCTTAAATCTTATTCTATGTACAGACTGCTTCTATTTTTTACAATAATACTTTCTATTTCATGTGGTGATAAGAATACTATAATCTATGAAAAAATAGATATTCTAAATTTAAATAATATTTTGAATGATAAAGATATTATTGTTTTAGATGTAAGAACTCTAGAAGAAATAAATGCTGGATATATCCCTAATTCTACATTTATAGATTATTATGATGAAAATTTTGAAAATAAAATAAATTTAATTGATCGTAGAAAAAAAATTTATATTCTTTGTAAAAGCGGCGGAAGAAGCGTTAAGGCAGCAAACCTTTTATCCCAAAAAGGGTTTCAGAAGGTTTATAATTTAGAGGGAGGGTTTATGCGATGGATAGCAAATAAGATGCCTTACGATATAAATTCAGAAAATAATGATTCATCAACTTTTGAACTTGTAAGTGAAATAAGTTTAGATTCTTTTATTAAAAATAATACTAATACTTTAATTTATATTTCTACTAAATGGTGTTCCCCGTGTAAAAAAATGGAACCTATAATTGATAAGTTAGTAGATAATAATAGTTCACTAAAGGTTATAAAGATTGATTTAGATGCTAATACTTACGCTCAAGAAAGGTTTGATGTCAAATCGTTACCTGCTCTTGTTTTGTATGAGAATAATTCAGTTGTTTGGCACAAAAATGGTATAATTGCATACGATGATTTAATTAGTTTTTTTTAGCCTTTTTCTTGAAAAATTAATTGTTCTAGCTCTATAAAAAATGAAAATAGCAATCTTAGGTACCAGAGGTATTCCTAATAATTATGGTGGTTTTGAGCAATGTGCTGAATCACTTTCTATTGGCTTAGTAAAAAGAGGGCATAAGGTTACAGTATATAATCCCAATTTCCATCCGTTTAAAGAAAATAATTATAAAGGGGTTAAAATAGAACACATTTATAGTCCACAAAATATTATAGGAACAGCACCAGCTAATTTTGTTTTTGACTATTTATGTTTAAAGCATGCGATAAAAAATCAATACGATATAATCCTTGAACTTGGACTAATTACTGCTGCTCCTGCTATTATTTTATGTGATAAAAAATCCAGTATTGTAGTTACTAATTTAGACGGACTTGAGTGGAAGCGCGCCAAATGGAGTTCAGCAGTAAGAGTAATTACTAAGGCTCTAGAAAAGTTTGGAGTTCTCAATTCAAACTTCTTAGTTGCTGATAATATTGCAATACAAGAATATATTAAATATAATTATAATGTTCCTTCTGAATTTATAGCATATGGTACTGAAAAAGTAGGTCAGTTATCTAAAAAAACAATTGAGAAATATCTTCTTCAACCAGATAATTATATTCTAACAATTGCACGACTTGAGCCAGAAAATAATTTAGAACTAATGTGTGATGGATATTTATTATCCGATAATCAACTTCCATATTATATAATTGGAAATTACAACACTAAGTATGGAACTTTCTTAAAAGAGAAATATAAAAACACAAATATTCATTTTCTTGGTGCTATATTTAATAAAGAAGAATTAGATACATTTAGATATTATGCCTCATACTATTTACACGGTCATTCTGTTGGTGGAACTAATCCCGCACTTATAGAAGCGATGGCCGCTCAAGCTTTTGTGATAGTTCATGACAATCCATTTAATAAATCTGTTGTGAGTGAAAAGGCGTTTTCATTTAGTAGTAAAGAAGAATTAAAATTAATATTTGAAGACGATAGTTTGTTAAAACAAAGAGAAGAGATTGCGCGTGAAAACCTTAAAATCATTAATTCAAGATACAAATGGGATTTGATTGTTGAGAAGTATGAAAAATACTTTTTAAAAATATTAAGTGATAAAAAGATCTGAAGAAATAGCATCAGCCAACAACATTCCATCTTTAGTTAATTCATAATTTTTGTTTTGAATAACTTTCTTTTGTTTTATCCATTTCTGTATTTCTTTCTTAAAATGATTTTGAACATCAACATCAAAATTTTTGTTTAGAAAATCAAAACTTACTCCCCATTTAGTTCTTAAGCAGGTTAATATATATTCATTATATTTTTGTTTTTGATTTAGTAGCTCAAGCTCAAAGTAAACTTGACTATTTTTAACCCTTGAAATATATTTTGAATTACTTTTTATATTCCATCTTCTTTCTTTTCCATTAAACGAATGTGCAGAAGGTCCTATTCCCAAATACCATTTGTCTTCCCAGTAAGAGGAATTGTGTTTTGACATCATATTTTTTTTGCAAAAATTAGATATTTCGTATTGAATAAAATTCATTTTTTCAGACACGTCTTGTAATAGTTTAAATTGACTTTCAATAACAGAATCTTCTACTTGAGATATCTTTTTACTTTTAACTAAATAATGAAGATGTGTATTGGGCTCAACTGTTAATGCGTATGCCGAGAAGTGAGTAATGTTCAAGGTGGACAATTGGTTTAAATTTTCTTTCCACTGCTTCATGTTTTGACCAGGAATACCATATATTAAATCAATTGTAATGTTTTTTATTCCAGCATTATATGCAAGATTAACTGCATTTATTGCCTGCAGAGAATTATGACTTCTATTCATAAATTCCAGATCCCTATCATGAAAAGATTGAATACCTATACTCAGTCTATTGACTCCAATTTTTTTTAACGCTGTAATTTTCTTTTCTGTAATGTCATCCGGATTTAACTCTAATGTAATTTCTACATCTTCACTTACGTTATATATAGAATGAATCTTTTCTAATAAATATTTTATCTTTTCGCTTTCTAAAAGTGAAGGAGTACCTCCGCCAAAGTAAATTGTTTCTACTTTTTTTCCACTTAAGTAATGTTTTCTTTCTTCAATTTCTAAGCATAAACACTCAATCATTTCACTCATGTTCTTCATATTTGTTGAGAAATGAAAATCACAGTAAGTACACTTTTGTTTACAATAGGGAATATGTATATATATACCAGCCAAGAATTGAGAGTAAAAAGTTCAAAAGTAAATTTACAAACTATTTAGTCTAAAAATCTGGAAATGTTTTTTTTCTCTGGCATAGGACATTTATCTAGCTTGCCAAACCATTGGAATCTATTACACGCGATATAATCGTATATAGAGTCAGAAATAAAAGTCGGAATGATATTAAATATATAAGCTAATTTATATGCACCACCCAATTCGCTTAAAATATTTATTACCGCAGTTGACTTTGTATATACTTTTTTATTGTAAAATATTACGGAGTCAATTCCTTGAAGTTCTTTTGAAAATTCCTCCTTTAGTATTTCACCATTTTTTCCTTGTAGAGGAGCAAGTAGAAATTTTTCTTTTTTATCCAGTGTAATTAGGATACGAATAAATCTATTGCACATAGCACATAATCCGTCATAAAAAATGATTTTTTTGTTTTCTATCATATTTTTATTTGCAAAGTACAGTATAGATTAGCACCAGGAGATGGAATAATTCCAGGTCCTGGATATCCAGTTGCTCTTCTTGTAAAGTATTTATAATTCAAAATATTATTCACTCCAAATTCAAATTTATAATTTTTATAGGAGTAAGATGAAGAGAAATCTAAAACATAATATTCAGGTATTTCTCCAATTACCCCACTAAGATTGCTTTCAATTGCATTTGAAGCATCTGTAAACTGACTTGAAAGGTATGAAAATTGAATATTGGAAAGGAAGTTGTTAAAACCAAATTTAATCCCACTTTTTAAGTTTATGTTCGGAACGAATTCAACTTTTAAAAATTTCATTCAAAAAAATTAGTTTTGCACAAAAAATAATATGAAAAAATATTTAAATTTTGCTGTTATAGGTTTTCTTGCATTGGTAATGATCGGGTCAGGATTTAATAAACTCAGAAAGTATAATGAGCTCCCTAGTCAAAATTTTTTAATTGAGAAGTATTCAAACAATTCTATTGAATATAATTTAGAGCAGGAAGGATCTGAGATAAGATATAACAATTATAAGTATGGTTTAATGCAATCTGGTTTCTTTTGGCAACTGCTTGGCTTTACCGAATTATTATTTGGATTATTATTGTTTTTTAAACGTTATCGTTTTTTTGGTTCTATTATGCTATTAAGTATTACGTCCAATATTTTTTTAATGCATCTTTTTCTTGAACCCTCTGAACTTGGAGAATTATTTTATACAGGTTTGTTATTTGGTATTAATATCTATATAGTTATTAGAAATAAAGAAGGTGTTAAAGCAATATTTGATAAATCACTCTAATATCTGAAGCTGTTTTTTGTTTTTTTTATTACTAGTTTTGTGTAATGTATTCTACTATTTTAATATTGCATATTATATTGAGTATTGTTCTTTCTATTGTTTCTACTTATATAGTTATTAGATCATTTTTTGGCATTGTTAAAAATTTTAATTTTTCAATTTATTATGACTTTTATGTTCCTGTAGCTGCGGTTTCATTATTATATTTTGAATTAGTTTTAGGATTATTATTATATTATTTACATATGAATAAATTAGAAAATTTTATTAGTCAGACTAATGCTAACGATTATTTTTCATCAAGATTTTGGGCTGTAGAGCATACTATTCTAATGTTCTTTGCAATAATTTTTGGTCATCTAGGGCTAGTGTATGCAAAAAACCTAAAAAACAGTAAAGCGAAGTTCAAAAAGAATTTTATTTATTTTGGATTATCTTTTGTATTAATAATGATTTCCCTGCTAATGAATATTCCTAATAATGCATAATAGAAATAAAATTCTACTTGTAGAAGATGAAAAATCTTTAGCTAATGATGTGATTAATTATTTGAGTGAAAATAATTATAAATGTACCCATACTAATAAATTATCTAAAGCACGTGATTTGATAAAAACAAATAATTACGATGCAGTTTTATTAGACTTAGGCCTTCCAGATGGAGATGGTTTGTCACTAATTAGCACAATTAAAAATAATGATATTTCATGTGGAGTAATCATTATTTCAGCTAAAGATGCTGTCGGTAAAAAGGTTGAAGGCCTTGAGCTTGGGGCTGATGATTATTTAACAAAACCTTTTTTCATGCCTGAACTTAATGCCCGCATAAAGTCACTAATAAGAAGATTAAATTTTGAAGGAAATAATGAAATTAATGCAGGTAAACTTAGGGTAATTCCTGATCAAATGAGACTTGTTGTTAATGATAAAGATATTGAACTTACTAATACTGAATTTAATTTATTATTATACTTTGTATCCAATAGAAACAGGGTTCTTAGTAAAACAAATTTAGCAGAGTATATGTCTTCAAAATATTATGATTATGGTTTTTCTAATGATGTAATATATGGTCATATAAAAAATTTGAAAAAGAAAATAGAGAAGTCTGGCGCTCCTGATTATATAAAAAATGTTTATGGAGTAGGATATAAATTTATTTCTGAATGAAGTTAACTACTAAAACAGGTTTAAGCTTCATTTCTTTAAGTGCTATCTTTTTTTTATTTGGTAGTGTATTTATGTACTATGCCGTTCGTGTCATTTTAGCTGAAGATCTTTCTTCAAGATTATATCAAATGCAAAATGATTTTATTGAAAATTTAAATGAGGATAATGATATTAATTTGCTTAAAAGCAAACATGTTCTAATTAATCAAACTGATAAGAATAATATTACTAGTTTTTCTGATACAGTTTTAATTGAATATGATCAGTATGTGTTATATCGTAAAATTAGATTTTATCATAGTTTCAATAATTCTAATTATAAAATTGAAATTCTTCAATCTCAAGCTCAGACGGATCTTTTGATATGGAGAATTGTAATATTAAACGTAGCTCTTGCAATGAGCTTTTTCTTAATTATATTTTTTTTAAATCATTTAAGTGTAAAAAGAGGACTAAGGATTTTTTATAAAACAGTAAGTAAATTGGAAAACTACAACATAGGTAAACCCGAGCTAATTTCATTTGAAAACTCTGAGATTGACGAACTCAATAAGCTTACAGATGTTTTTAAAAAGATGACACTTAAGATAAGTTATGATTATAAAGAACAAAAAGAATACACCGAAAATGTATCACATGAAATTCAAACTCCTTTAGCCATTATAAGTGCCAAAGCAGATGAGTTATTACAATCCGAGAATTTAAAGAAAACAGAATTAGAGCAGCTTGAAATAATTATGAATACAACAACACGTCTAGCAAAAATTAATCAAGCCTTAATATTATTAACTAAAATTGACAATAGATTTTATACTAATGAAGAATCAATCCCTCTTTTAAAATTAATAGATGAAAAGCTAAATTTCTTTAAAGATTTATTGTCAGAAAAGAAGGTAAAGGTGAAGCTTGATATTGATAGCTCTTATACTTTGTTAATGAACAGTTATCTAGCAGACACCTTATTTCTAAATTTAATAAAGAATGCGATTATGCATAATATTGTAAATGGTGAAATAATTATTAAATTAGATTCATCTACATTGTCAATTATTAACTCAGGTCAAAAATTAAATATTACGGGTGATATATTTAAAAGATTTATAAGAAGTGAAAATAAAGATAGTTTGGGTATTGGCTTATCAATTGTTAAAAAGATATGTGGCTATTATTCAATCCCTATTAGTTATAATTTTAATAATTTACATGAGTTTCTAATGAATCTTGAAAATGGGAAATAAATACTTTAAAAATTTAACTGATGAAGAAAGGGAGATCCTAGCTAATAAAGGAACGGAGGCTCCTTTTTCTGGAGAATATAATAATCATTTTGAAAAAGGCTATTTTGTTTGTAGAGCATGTAATAATAAATTATACGAGTCAAAAACAAAGTTTGATTCAGGCTGTGGATGGCCATCATTTGATGATGAAATTCCTGGGGCAATAGTTAGATATCAAGACAATTCACTTGGAAGGCAAAGAACTGAGATATGTTGTTCAAAATGTGATGGGCATTTAGGACATGTTTTTCATGGTGAAAAAATTACACCAAAAGACACAAGACATTGTGTAAATTCTTTAAGTATAAGGTTTATTGCTAGTTCTTCTTTAGACTAATTCCTTCGGTAAAGAAATTGCAAAGCTTGTACCTTCTTTTATTGTGGACTGCATTATATATAACTTTCCTTTATGATAATCCTTAATAATTCGTTTTGATAATGAAAGGCCTAATCCCCATCCTCTTGCTTTGGTAGTTACACCAGGCTTAAACACGTCATTAAACATCATCCTGTCTATTCCCTTTCCGGTATCTTTAATAATGATTTCTATATCATATTTTTTTTCAGTAAAACTTATATGAATCTTACCCTTACCTTGCATTGCATCCACTGCATTTTTACAAATATTTTCTATAACCCACTCAAGCAATGTTTTATTGACTTTTGCAAATAAAGGTGTTTCAATTTTTTGAACTAAAAACTCTGTATTTTCAGACAATCTTGATTTAAGATATTTTACAGATTTATCAATTATTTCTACAACATCATATTTTTCTAATTTCGGTTTAGACCCAATCTTAGAAAATCGATCAGCAATGGTTTCTAGTCGATTTAAATCTTTTTTCATTTCAAAAACCATATCATTATTATCTTGATTTTTTATTAACTCAATCCAAGCCATCAAAGAAGAAAGGGGAGTAGCAATTTGATGAGCTGTTTCTTTTGCCATTCCTGCCCATACTTGGTTCTGCTCAGATTTTCTAGCAGAACTAAAAACCATGTATCCAATTAAAATAAATATAGTTATAAAAAAAAGTTGATAAATTGGATAGTATCTTAGATTGTTCAATAGTTCTGAATCACTATAATAAATCCACTGTTTATCTCCAATAAAGTTAATTTCAATGGGTTTATCATCACCGTCTCGCATTTCTTTTAAAGCAGATCTTAAGAACGTTCCGTACTTATTCTGTAGCTTCTTAGCTTTTATAAAAGTTAAGCTATCATTACTATTACTGACAGCTTTAGATTTGATTTTTTTATAATCGTTAAGAATAATACTATCATTTTTTGTGAAAAACTTAATATTTCTAGTTTCAAGAATACTATCGCATTCATCAATAAGTATTACAGGTATATTAGTGTTTTCAGAAATTACTTTAATTGCAAGAGAGAAATCACCTTGGCTAGATGCGCTCACTAATTGTTTTGTTGCTTGAGCCCATGTTTCAATTTTTTTTCTTTCCTCATTTTTCAACTCCTTTACTAATCTACTTGTTATAAAAAGAGAGGCAACACTAATAATAATTGCTAATAAGGATAGCAATAATTTCCAACGTTGTTTGTTTGAATAAATATTCATGTCAAGTAAATTTAATTAAAAATTATCATCCCATTCAATTTCTAATTCTTCCTCCTCCTCATCAGACTCTTTTTTATTAATTTCTTCAGAAATTATTTTTTTCACATCCAAAATTTCTTTTTTAATTTCATTTTTTAAATTTTCTTTGATCTTTAATTTTTCAAATGAAATTTCACTATTTTCTTTATCTCCAATCATTCTTAGCTGAAGATTTGTTTTTAATAGGCTAGTACTATCCTGATTATTAAAGTCTGTCTCTTTTTTTCTAAATCTTTTTGCAAGTAAATCAGAAAGCATAAGACTAATCTTGTAATTATATTCTTGATTAAAAAAGTGCTTTCCTGAAATTATTAAACTTAGTGCACTTGATTTGATTTCCATGTTGGGAATAGAAATAATTTTATCTTTTATTTTAATTACATTTTCAAGTTTAGAGAATTTAATGTGAGCTAAATCATCCAGTTTTACATAATTTGACAAACTTTCTAAAGGTTTGAAATCTATTAACTCCCCTTTTTCAATACTTACTTTGGAATCAATATTAATTTTATCTAAATCCATTTCAAGGAACTTATTTAATGTAATATTACAAATTACACTAGAAGAGCTTTTTCCTTTTATATGTTTAGCCATAATAAAATCTTGACCGAAATTATTAAAAGCACTAAATGTCTTTTTTACATCAATATTTTCAAGCTTTATATTTCCAGTTAGCTTAAAATTATTTTCAGTGTTTTTATAGAATTTACCATCAAAAAGCATTTGACCACCTAAGAGATTCATTCTTAAATCTTTTGTGGAGAAAGCATTGTCTTTATAGATTAAATGGCAATTTACTTGGTTAGGATATATGTTGTTGTATGTAAGACTATTAATAGAAGTTTTTAAATCAAGACTAAATATACTTGGCATATTATATTCTTGTGCTGCTTTATTTTCTTTATCATTATTAGAAGTTAGTGATTTCAAATTAAATGTAGTTGATGTTAGATCACCATTTACATGAACGACTTTTGTGCTATCTACCAAAATATTATTAAATAGATTATGAATTTCCCCATTAAAACTTAGATCACTATCTAGAATATTTATTTGGCTATTTAAAACACTTACAGTGTCATTAATGATTTGACATTTTAAATTATCAACTTTTATTTCCAGTGGAAAGTTATTGTAGAAGAAACTAAGTTTTGAAAGTTCGATATCTGATTGATGCTTAGCATTTAAAAAGTGAATATTAAAATCATTATCAAAAGATATTTTTCCATTATATTTTGTGTTAGCATTTATAATGCCCTTGCATTCAATGAATGGACTATTTATAAAATAATAATTAGCCTCGTTCATATCCCAAACAGAATTAAACTCAGCATTTAAAAAATAATCGTTTAAATTCAAGATTTCAAAATCACCTTCAATATTGCCTTTTTTTGTATTGGCATAAAAGTTTTTAAAAATAATTTGGCTTGTCTGAAAATTATTTTCTTCTCCATTTTTTATTGTTCCAACACATGAGATTTTATCTAAATAAAAAGGATATTTTTTTGTTTCAAAATTCCCATTCTCTATTCTGTAATTGATGTCTAAATTTGGATTTTTTTTCTTTGCTATTTTTCCAGTAATACTACCTTGATAATTTATACTTCCATCTGCAATTATTGAAGTATATATGCCCTTTAAATGATTTGGAGTGTGCTGCATCAAAGATGAGATACTGTGTTTGTTTGCTGTAAAATCAAGTTTTATTACATTTTTGCTATCAATTGATCCGTCCAGCAGAAAATCTAAATTTTCAATTTGTAATACTGATGATTTTAGAATACTTTTTCTGTCAATTAATGAGTAGTTTAGATTTAATTTTAAATTTTTATTTTCAATATAGTTTTTTTCATATACAGTTATTTCTTGGCTGTATGCTTTACCATTGATTTGTAGATTAAATGATTTTTTATTTTTAACTATTATACTTATTTTTGAGCAGTTTAATGATATTTTAGATTGAATTTTACTTGATTCAAATTCAAACTTTGTGTTAATTAATTCAATTTTATTAAGCTCTAAAGCCTTATTTTTTTTATCACTTTTTAACAATACATTATAATTCTTATTATTATTTGTGTCAATTTTTAGCGAAACCTTCCCATTAATAATACTTATATTATCAATTGTTATTTGGTTTAGTAAAAACTTAACAATACTAAATTTTACATTAGCTTTTTTCGCATATAATAGTGTATCCCCTTCAAATTTCTCGCTTTCTTTTATGTAAAGATTTGATATTGACACAGAGGAGTAAGGGAAGTTTTCAAAAATTTTAAATTCAACATTTTTAACTTCTATTTTATTTTCTGTTTGATTTGTGAGATTTTGGATTACGGCATCTTCAATCTTTTCACTAAAAAGAATGCTTACAGAAACTCCTAGAATTAAAAAACATCCAAATACTATTATGGTAGCATAACAAATATGTTTGATTGTTTTTTTCATTCTATATTGTAATAACGAAAAAAGTTATTTATTCGTCTAAACTATTGTCTCTTTAGAATTGAAACCTCTTCTTGGGTTAAAAAACGACTTTCTTTTCTTGAAAGGTTTTTTTTAGTCAATCCCCCATAAAATACTCTGTCTGCTTTTATTACTTTATAACCAAATTTTTCAAATAACCTTTGAATTGAATTATTAGTTGGTCCTTGAATTTCTATCCCAACTTCTTTTTTATCATTCATATTGGAATACGAAATATCATTTACTTTCAACTTATAATCATTTGGATAAGGTATTTCTTTTATTCTTTTTAGATCATTAGGGCTTACATTTTTATCTAAGCTTATTTGTAAAATTATTTTTGTTTTTTGAGATTTCTTACTAAGTTTTTTTACTAAATCATTGTCGTTGGTAAACAATATTAGTCCAGTTGTAATCTTATCTAGCTTTCCAATTGGAAACACTAGCTCTTTACACTTTCCTTCAATCAGCCTCATAATAGAATTTCTTTTTTTTGGATCATTATAAGAGGAAACATAATTTTTGGGTTTATTTAAAAGAATATATTGTAATTTTTGGTTCTTAATTGTAGAGTCATTGAATTTAACAATGTCATCTATTTTAACTTTATAACCCATTTGTGTAATAGCCTTACCATTTACACTTACTACTCCAGCTTCAATAAATTTATCCGCCTCTCTTCTTGAACATATCCCTGCGTTTGCTATGTACTTATTCAATCTAATCAAAGATGAATCCTCTTTTCTCAATTGATCTGAATTTCTTACTGAATTGTTTTTTTTAGAATATTTCCTCATGCTTTTTTGCATTTATTATTTTATTAAATATTTTTTTTCAATAGTTCCATCATTATAAATATAAAATAAGATTGCCCCAGTTTTTGTGCTAGATTCTCTTCCTAAAACATCTACAATACTTATAAGTTCTTTGTTTAATGTATGGGAATCCTCTATCTGAGTTGATTGATTGCAAGGTAGAATTGGATATAAAAAATTACTTGCTGCATTTACAGCCTGATTAAATTCGGCTTGACTATTTCCAATGACCCAATTATGATCAACATTATTAAAGGTTAATCCTTCATTTAAGATTCCTAAATTATCACAAATGGGGTGAATTTCACCTAAACCACATAAATCTAGTACCGAGGGATTATCCAAGCCAGGACCACAATTATAATTCACAATCACATCATTATCCCCTTGGGCACTAAAAATTGGCTCGTCACTACTATCTATCCAGCTTAATTGCTGAATACCTCCAGCAAAATTGATCACCCCATTCACTGAAGATGAAAAGCCGTAATTTCCTGCATCTCCCTCTAAGCCACCTAAAGAATTAGCGATAGCCTGAACATCAATAGGGCTAGTTGGAAGATCTGATACTTGATCAATATATGCAGTATGCACAGCTGTTATTCCTCCCGAAGATATGCCACCAACGTAAATTGAATTTGTATCTATTCCGTAAGTATTACCGTTTGCAAATTCTTTTTTGAAAAACCTAATAGTAGCCTTCATATCAGATGTAGCTTTTAGTACTTCTTCGTATTGTTCTGCATGGCTAGATAAAAAACTAACAATATTTAAAAGAGATACTAATCTATAATTGGCAGATACAGCAACATACCCTCTTTTAGCGAAAGCAGTGCAGAAATCAACAGCACCAGGATTTTCTTTACTACCTTGATAATATGATCCGCCATGATGAAAAATAATTAACGGTCTATTTGTTGCTGTATCACCGTCCGCTGTATAAATATCCATCTTATGCGCATTATCATTATAAACGTCAGAATAATTAATTGTTAATTTATTTGTTGAGCTAAAAATCTCATTTTGATATCTGTCTTGACATTGTGAATAGACGTCTATGTTAAATAATAATATTAGTAAAAGAGTAAGTGAATTTTTCATTTTAGTTGTTTAATTTATTTAATTGATATTCAATTTCTTGGTCCTCAATTTTTCTAAAAAGATGTTTGTGAGGTTTAATTTTATGATTTTCTTTTATTAATTCATGATGTATTGCGTCCCAATTTCCACTATCTATATTTAAAAGATTTTTTAGCTTTTTAGAGGTGTGCGGAAGAAAAGGTTCGCATAAAAATGATAGAGTAGCTGAGATTTGTATAGCAATATTTATAATAGTTTCTGTTCGCTTTTCATCAGTCTTTTTTAATTTCCAAGGCTCTGTTTCAGCTAGATATTTGTTGCCTAAACGAGCTAAATTCATAAGTTCTTGAAGTCCTTCTCTCAGTCGATATTTCTCAACGGAATCACCAATTTTTTTAGGATAATCCAGCATTTGCTTTAATGTATTATTATCAATATCTAATAAATCATTTCTTTTAGGAACAACACCCTCCCAATATTTATTTGTAAGTACAATAACTCTATTTATAAAGTTTCCAAAAATTGCTACAAGTTCATTATTATTTCTAGCTTGAAAATCTTTCCATGTGAAGTCCGTATCTTTACTTTCAGGTGCTGTCGCACATAATACATATCTTAAACTATCTTGTTGATTTTCAAAATCATTTAAATATTCATGAAGCCATATCGCCCAATTTCTAGATGTTGATAGTTTATTGCCTTCAAGATTCAAAAATTCATTTGCAGGAACATTTGTGGGAAGGTTGTATCCTCCTAATTCTTTCAATATAATTGGGAAAATGATACAATGAAAAACAATATTATCTTTTCCAATAAAGTGGATTAACTCACTTTCATTATTCATCCAGTATTTTTTCCAATCAACCCCTTTTTTCTCTGCTAATTTTTTAGTTGCTGTTATATAGCCAATTGGAGCGTCTAACCAAACATATAGAACTTTACCATCACTATTTTCTACCGGAACCTTAACTCCCCAATCCAAATCTCTTGTCATAGACCGCTCCTTCAATCCACTTTCTATCCATGAATTACATTGTCCTATCACTTGACTTCTCCATGAATTAGGGTCATGATTTGTTTTGTTATTTAACGTTCCCTTGTTAATCCATTCCTTTAACCAGTCTTCGTGTTTTTGCATAGGAAGATACCAGTGTGTAGTTTCTTTTAGCACAGGAACTTCACCACTAATACTAGATTTTGGATTTATTAATTCTTCCGGGCTTAATGCAGAGCCACACTTCTCACACTGATCTCCATAAGCTTCGTTATGCTCACATTTTGGACAAGTACCTATAATATACCTGTCAGCTAAAAATTGTTGGTTTTTTACATCATAGAATTGTTGAGATGTTTTTTTTGTAAAGCTGTTTTTTTGTTCAAGTTCTTTAAATATATCTTGTGCTGTTTGGTGATGTTCTTTTGATGAGGTTCGATCATAAATACTAAAATTTATACCAAAATCTTCAAATGATTTTTTGTTTAAATCATGATATTTATCGATTATCTCTTTTGGACTGATATTTTTCTTTTTTGCTTGTAATGTAATTGCAGCCCCATGCTCATCAGAACCGCAGATAAATGCTACATCATGGCCTTTTTGTTTTTGATATCTTGCAAAGATATCGGCAGGCAGATATGCACCAGCAAGATGTCCAAGATGGATAGGTCCATTTGCATATAATAATGCAGATGTTATTGTGAAGCGTTTTTTATCCATTTATCTGTTAAAAAATATATTTTAGCAAATATAAGTTATAATGCATCAAATATTATGATTCCCAATAAGTTAAATAAAGGAGATAAAGTTGCTATAGTTGCAACAGCTCGTGCAATTTCCAAAGAAGAATTAAGCCAAGCAGTTGACTTATTTAAATCGTGGGGTTTGGGTGTGATTTTTGGTACTAACTTATTTAAAATTGAAAATCAATTTGCTGGAAATGATGATGAACGAGCGAATGATCTTCAAGAGATGATAGATAATAACGAGGTTAAAGCAATCTTTTGTGCTAGAGGTGGTTATGGAACAGCTAGGATTGTAGATAAAATTGATTTTTCAAATCTAAAAAATAATCCTAAATGGATTGTTGGATATAGTGATGTCACCTCACTTCATACTCATTTAAATAATTTACAACTTTCAACTTTACATGCAACAATGCCAATTAACACACCTCTAAACACAAAATCGTCACTTGAATCCTTATACGCTTGTTTATTTGAAAATTCAAATTCTATTATTTGTGCTAGTCATCTTTTAAATAAAGAAGGTGTTGTTAGTGGAGAAATAGTTGGGGGTAATCTTTCTGTTATATACAGTTTAATTGGATCTCCATCAGATTTAGAAACTGACAATAAAATTCTCTTTTTAGAAGATTTAGATGAATATTTATATCATATTGATAGAATGATTTTAAATCTTAAAAGAAATAAAAAATTTTCAAAATTAAAAGGACTCATTGTAGGTAAAATGGAGAGTATGCATGATAATACAATTTCTTTTGGGAAAACAGCAAATGAGATTATTCATGAGCACACCAAAGAATTTAATTTTCCTATTTGTTTTGAATTTCCATGTGGACACATTAATAACAACACATCATTAATTCTTAATAAGAATACTTTATTAAAAATTGAAAATACAGGAGTTAGCTTAGTTCAATAGATTTATTTGTCAATTACTTTTGGAACAAGAAAATAATCGGAGTCTTTTTGAGGAGCATTTTCTAATGCTTTTTCTTTTGAAATATTTTCGATTAATGTATCATCTCTAAGCACATTGACTTCTTCACTCATGTAAATTAAAGGTTCTGTGTCTTCTGTGTCAATTTCAGAAAGTTTATCCACAAATCCGATTATTTTTTTTAAATCTTCTTGCATACTTAATGAGCTTTTTTCATCAAAGTGTAGTTTAGCTAATTTTGCTAAATCAGAAATTAATTTATTGTCAACTTTCATATTCCGTAAGTTTATCAAAAATAATATTGTAAGTTGTAGTATTCAAATTTTTCACATCAAATTTTTCTAATTCTTGAACATCAATAGGCTCATGTACTTCAATATTTAAAATTCCAGGCCTTCCTTGAAAATAGCTCCAGGGAAAATGCTTTTTGTTGTCTGGCATGGTAACAGGAATAATTTTAATGTTTTTTTCAGCACTTAGCTTGAACGGTCCATTCTTAAATCTCCTTAATTTTACATCTGGTGGTGGCACACCTCCTTCAGGAAAAATACAAACATTAAGTCCTAAATCTAATTTTTCACTGGCATTCACAAATGCTTCATATGCATCTTTTCTATTTTCTCTGTTAACTAGCACAGTATTGTATTTATAGAACCACCCAAAAACAGGTATTTTAGAGTATTCTTTTTTTGCCATAAAAATAACTGGGATTTTAAAAGCAGCTAAAATTACAGGAATATCTATTGTTGAAATATGATTTGGACAGATGATATATGTTTCATTTATATTTAGTTTTTTTTCATAATTAATTTTTAAAAAAATACCAGAGAAAAAAAGTGTTAATTGAGACCATTTTCTAGTAATTTTACACACTATTTTTTGATTTCTGTATATTCTAGTAAAAAAGTATAGTGCAGGTATAAAAATTATAAAAACAATAAGAAAGACCATAAAAAACCATAATCTCCAAAGTGAGCTTAATAAAGAGTTAAAGGTTTTAATAGAAAAATTAGTCCATTTCATTTGGCAAAGATAAAAATCCTATTTTTACAAAGTTTATAATAGCAAATGGCAAGAATTTTAACAGGAATACAAAGTACAGGTGTACCCCATCTAGGTAATCTTCTTGGTGCAATTATTCCTGCAATTAAAATGTCTAAGGACCCTAAGAACGATAGCCTATTCTTTATTGCAGACCTTCATTCATTTACTACAATTCGGGATAAAGATATTCTAAAACAAAACACATATGCTACAGCTGCCGCTTGGTTAGCTTTTGGTTTTGACACACAAAAAAATTTGTTTTATAGACAATCTGATGTCACCCAAGTTTGTGAATTAGCTTGGTATTTGAATTGTTTTACTCCTTTTCCAATGTTAGCAAATGCTCATTCCTTTAAAGATAAGTCAGATCGCTTATCAGATGTTAATTCTGGACTATTTACTTACCCTGTTTTAATGGCCGCTGATATCTTATTATACGATGCAGATATTGTACCTGTTGGCAAAGATCAAGTACAACATTTAGAAATAACTCGTGATATTGCAGGAACATTTAATCACAAATACAAAGATTCATTTGTATTACCTAACTCTAAAGTCGATGAATCTGTAATGATTATCCCTGGAACAGATGGGCAGAAAATGAGTAAATCATATAATAACATCATAAATATTTTCTTGCCAGAGAAGGAGTTAAGAAAACAAATAATGTCAATTCAAACAGATAGTCTAGCACTAGAAGAATCAAAAAACCCAGAAATATGTAATGTTTTCAATATCTATAAATTATTATCCTCATCTAAGGATAGTGATATCTTAGCTCAGAAATATAGAGCTGGAAATTATGGTTATGGACATGCAAAGCAAGAGCTCCTTGAATTAATTTGCTCAAAATTTTCAACAGAAAGAGAAAATTATAATCTCTTTATGCAGGATACTTCAATTATTGAAACTGAATTATTAGAAGGAGCTAAGAAAGCTTCATTAATTGCGAACAGAGTACTTTCAAGAGTAAGAAAAAATATTGGATATTAATGGATGATAGAATTGTAGATTTTCTTTCTAATAATCACCTTTTATCATTAGCAACCTCTAAAGAAAATATACCACACGCCTGTAATTGTTATTATGTCTATGATCGGACGCAACATTTTTTAATTTTCTCTTCTGACCCTAAAACTAATCATGCCAATCATTTTTTATATAATCCACATGTCTCAGTTACTATTTCTAAAGATAATATTGACTATAAGAAAATTCAAGGTGTACAATTATCAGCTGTTGTTCATTTAATTCAAAAAGATTTAGAGAAATATACAGAGATTTATTTAAATAAGTTTCCTTTTGCAAAAAATATGCCTTTGTATTTGTGGTTTTTAGAAATTATTTCTGTAAAAATGACAGATAATAATTTAGGCTTGGGAAATAAAATTAATTGGCAAAAAACTTAACGATCTTTATAGATTTCGTACAACTTACTTTGATGATTACTGGTGCTTACAGCGCTTCCTTTAATGAAAATACTTTCAATTTTGTTTGTTGTCATATTTAGAGCATCTCCTTCTGAGATGAAAAACGTTGCTTCTTTGCCTTTTTCTAGGCTTCCTAACCTATCATCTATACCTAATATTTTAGCAGTGTTAAATGTAAGCGCCTTGATTGCCTCTTCATAATCTAGACCATATGCAACCGCAGTTCCTGCAGTAAAGGGTAAATTTCTTGAGCCCATTGCCTCCATATCCCCTGCATAACTGAATGCAAAAATTATGTTGTTTTCGCTAAGAATTTTTGCCTGTTTATAGGGCTCATCAATATGGCTGTCTTGATTTTTTGGTAATCTGTGTACACGCTTAATTATTACAGGGATTTTATTTTTTTTTAGAATAGCAATTGCATTATGTGCATCTTCTCCACCAACAAGTACAATTTTCTTAATATTTAGTTTTTTACATAAATGAATACCGTCAATTATGTCATTGTAATAATTAGCATGTAGGTAAAGATTTTTTTCTCCATTAAACAAGCCTCTCATACTCTCCATTTTGAGATCTATATTATTATCTGATTTATAATATGCATATGATTTTTCTAAAAATTCAGTTATTATTTTAATTTTTTCATAATACTTTTTATTTTTTTCTCTTCCGCCAGGCTCTCCCCACCAGCCAGTGTTATAGTAAGATGATGGCCATCTAAGATGTATCCCATCATTAGTCCTACAAGTTGCATCTTCCCAATTCCATCCACCTAAATACATAACAGATGATTGTCCAGAAAATATTCCTCCTTGAGGTGTAACCTGTGTAAGTAGAACCCCATTTGTCCTAACAGTTTCAATAATTTTTGATTGCACATTATAGGCAATTTGTGTATTTATGTTTGGATTAATTTGGCCGGCTTCTCGGTAATCATGTGTAGCCCTTACTTGATCAATCTCTGTTAATCCTAATTTAGTATTAGTTAAAATAAAACCAGGATATATATGCTTTCCATAAACTTTATAAATCGTATCAAAAGCACTTGGATCAATTCTAATTTTTGAGAGATCTGCCACTAAATCAATTTTTCCATCTTTAATACTTATAACTGAGTTTTTAATTTTTTCTCCATTTCCAATATGAGCTGTTGCACCCATAAATATGGCAGATTTCTGCGCATAAGTAATATTACTTATAAGTAAGACAGCAATAAGAAAATTCTTTTTAATGGTCATGGTCATGGTTATGTTCATGTTCAATTGTGTCACAATGATATAATATGTCTTTTTTTGGTTTGTGTTTAATTTTACTATTACTTTTTGATCTGCTTAATTTGTTAATTATTCTCATTTTCTCTTTTAAATCTCTTTCTTGATTTAACAGTTGTTCTTTATTATCAAAGTAACAAATACCATCAATATAGGTTTGTTCAACTTTTGAATAAATAGAAAGCGGATTTCCAGACCAAATAACAATATCAGCATCTTTTCCAACTTTTAGTGAGCCCATTTTATTATCTAATTTTAAGAGCTTTGCTGGATTTAAGGTAACCATTTTCCAGGCATCTTCTTCTGATGTACCCCCGTATTTAATTGCTTTAGCAGCTTCTTGATTTAACCTCCTCCCCATTTCAGCATCGTCTGAATTTATTGCTGTAACCACACCAGCATTGTTTAGAATACTTGCATTATATGGGATAGCATCGTTTACTTCAAATTTATATGCCCACCAATCAGCAAATGTTGAGGCTCCAGCATTATGATTTTTTAGTTTTTCAGTAACCTTATAGCCTTCTAATATATGTGTAAAAGTATTAATCTTAAATCCCATTGAATCCGCAACATGCATTAACATATTTATTTCTGATTCTACATAAGAATGACAGGTAATATGTCTTTTGCTATCAAGTATTTCTACTAAGGTATTTAGCTCTAAATCTTCTCTGGGAGGATCAGTTTCTCTTTTTTGTCTAGTGCTTAGGCTATTATATATTTCCCAATTTTTTTTATAATCTTTAGCTCTGTAAAAGGCGTCATAAAAAACCTGTTCAACACCCATTCTAGTTTGTGGAAATCTTGTAGTATTATAGCTTCCCCAGTTACTTTGCTTAACATTTTCTCCAAGTGCAAATTTAATGAAGCCGTCGGTATTTTGAATTTTCATCTCTTCAGCAGATTTTCCCCATCTGAGCTTAATTAATGCCGATTGACCACCAATTGGATTTGCCGATCCGTGTAAGAGTTGAGAGCATGTTACTCCACTTGCAATTTGTCTGAAGATGTTATGATCTTCAGGATTAATAACATCTGCAATACTTACTTCAGCTGTAACGGACTGACTACTTTCATTTACTCCGTTACTAATAGCAATATGTGAGTGTTCATCAATAATACCAGTTGTAAGATGCTTACCCTTTACATCAAAAGCGTGTATCTCTAGATTTTCATAATTTGGAATTTGAGTAGTGTCAAGAGATTCACCAATTGCCACTATTTTTCCATTACTAATTGCAATATCTGCAGATTGTATTATTCCTAACTCCTCATTGGTCCATAGCGTTGCATTTTTAAAAAGAATTGTTTTTGCTTTTAATTCTTTTTGTAGACCATTTGATTTGTTCGGGCTCCAGATAGGTGGAATTTCTTTTATAGCAAACTTTTTAATTTCATCTTCCTTTTCAATAAATAAAGAATCACGAATCATTTTATAGTAATAGAAAGTACCCGAACTGTCTTGATATTTACCATTGATTTCGTTAGTTGAAATAGCACCACTAGCTCTAAAATTGCCTTTTTCTGAGTAAAAAGTATATTTATTTTCCTCTAATTTAGATTTAAGATTTATAGAATCTATAGCTTCAATTAATATTTTTGGTTGATTTTTCTTTCCAGTTATTCTTACACTAATATTTTTATGATCCAGAGAGTTAAAAGTATAATACCCCCTTATGTCTGTCTCGATTTTTTTTGTAATAATATTTCTAGAGCCAGAAGTCCAGTTTTCGTAAATAGTACCTTTTGAAAAAATATTAGATGAGCAGATAAAGAAGTTAGCAATTTTTCCTTTTTCAATTGTCCCTAAGATTTTTTCTACTCCAATTAATTTTGCAGGAATTGTTGTGAGGGCATTAAGTGCGTCTTTTTCTGATAACCCACTTTTAATTGCTAAAGATAGATTTTTGAAAAAAGATTTCTTGTCCTTTGAATCTGTTGCAGTAATTGCAAAGGTGATGTCATTTTCTTTTAGGATTCTCAAATTAAATGGAGCAGTTTCCCAATTTTTTAAATCTTGTAAGTTGATATTCATTGCCTCCTCAGGAATTGACACATCATAATCCTCTGGGAAATTAATTGGTGCGATTACTGGAAATTCTGTTGCTTTTATTTCATCAATTCTTAAAAATTCTTTTCCTGTTCCTTTAACAATAAAGTCGATTTCAAATTCATCAGATATTTTAAATAGTCTAGCGTAATCTAAATGACTTTTTACTTCAAATATTTTAGGTAGTTCTTTGTTAAGATTATATTCTTTTAATGAAATATTAGTTTGGTTTTGAGTGTTCTCATACCATTCAGCATCTAGAAGAGTTTGTTTGATTAATGCGATACTTCCCATCAGTGAGGTTGGATATCTTTGATTAGAAACTCCTTTTTTAAAGGAGTAAAATGTTGCTACTTTATCTAAAACTAAATCTTCATTTTCCATATTTTCAGATAAAATAGCTAAGCATCCTGAACCTCTAAAGATACCATCTTGAATGTGTGTTGCGACAGATCCAAAACCCATCTCAAGATACTTTTTTCTATCTTTTATATTATGTGAAAATTCATGTGCAGCATGCGTCTCCGGATGAATTGCTTCATTCCAACTGTAAGGCCCATTTTTTTTACTTTCATATTGAGGGCTAAAATCAGATGATTTTTTATTTGGTTTTTGTAGCCCATAATTACTATATAGGTCAATGAAAGACGGATAGATGTAGTCTCCTTTTAAGTCATATATGATTGCATTTTCTGGAATCTTAAGATTACTATCAACATCTATTATTAAATTATCTTTGATTAACAAGGTTCCATTTTGTATTTCTCTTTCACTTGAAATAATAATATTAGCATTTATAAATGCATAGACAGGTTTGAAACTTTCTTTTACACCATTGATAGGAAATGTTTCCTGTGCATATGAAAACGTGTTTAATAGAAAAATAAAAAAAATAATCTTTAGATATCTGATCATAATGAATTATAAAGTCGTGAAAATACCAAATTTTTATTAGTTTTATTTGTTTCTTTGCATGAAGAAAATTATAAATTAAAAAATAATTATATGAAAACGTATCAAGCTAATTTGCTAAATGTTTTAACATTAATTGCAATGTCTTTATGGGCGTATTTTGCATATGAACCAACTCCAGAAAAAATGAGTCCATCAGTAACAACATTTATTCCCTTATTTTTTGGTGTTATCTTATTGTTATGTCATAATGGTATTAAAAAAGAAAATAAAATTATTGCACATGTTGCAGTATTAGTAACCTTATTAGCTGTTTTTGGACTAACAAAACCTTTAATGGCAGCTATAGATGAAGAGAGATTTATGGCTGTTTTCAGAGTTGGAGCAATGATTTTAACTGGAATTATTGCGATGGTTACATTTATTAGAAGCTTTATTGCTGCTCGAAAAAAATCTTAATTATTTTATTTAAATAATATTATGGAGAGAGCAATTTTAATTGGGCTTATAACTCCAAACCTACAGCACGAGCAGGTATATGAGTATCTAGAAGAACTTGCATTTCTTGCTAAAACAGCTGGTGCCCTTCCAGTAAGAAATTTTACTCAAAAGTTGAAACATCCTGATAATGCAACTTTTCTTGGAAAAGGAAAAATAAATGAAGTAAAAGAGTTTGTTATTTCTGAAAAGATTGATCTAATAATCTTTGATGATGATCTCACTCCTTCACAGATTCGTAATATTCAAAAGATTTTTCCAGAAAGAAAAATACTTGACCGTAGTAATTTAATACTTGATATTTTTGCATCACGCGCTCAGACCGCTCAAGCAAGAACACAAGTTGAACTAGCTCAGTATGAATATTTATTACCACGATTAACTAGAATGTGGACCCATCTTGAAAGGCAAAAAGGAGGGATTGGTATGCGGGGTCCTGGAGAAACTCAAATAGAAACAGATAGAAGGATAATTAAAGATAAAATAGCTCTGCTTAAAAAGAAGCTAGAAAAAATTGATAAACAAAGTTTAACTCGCAGAAAGGGTAGAGCAGATATGATAAGAGTAGCATTGGTGGGATATACAAATGCTGGTAAATCAACTCTGATGAATAAACTCTCAAAATCTGAAATATTTGCTGAAAATAAATTATTCGCAACTTTAGATACTACTGTTAGAAAAGTAGTAATAAAAAATTTACCATTCTTACTTTCAGACACAGTAGGTTTTATTAGAAAATTACCTCACCAGCTAGTAGAATCTTTTAAATCAACATTAGACGAAGTTAGAGAATCGGATTTGTTAATTCACGTAGTAGACATATCAAACCAAAATTTTGAGGAACAAATTGAAATTGTTGATAAAACTATTATGGAGATTGGTGCTGAGGCAAAACCTCAACTTATAGTTTTTAATAAAATAGATGCCTATACTTATGTTCAAAAAGAGGAAGATGATTTGACCCCTTTAACCAAAGAAAATATGTCTTTAGAAAATCTAAAACAAACATGGATGGGTAAATTAGATAAAGAGAGTATTTTTATTTCAGCACTCAATAAAATAAACTTTGATGATTTAAAAGAGTTGTTGTATCAAAGGATTAAAGATTTACATATAAAAAGGTATCCTTATAATAACTTTCTATATTAAGAATTTTTATACTGTAAATCATACAGTTTTTTATATGTACCTGATTCTTGAAGAAGCTCTATATGCGTTCCTTTCTCAATAATTTCTCCGCTATTTATTACTAAGATCTTGTCTGCATTTTCAATGGTTGAAAGTCTGTGTGCAATTACAAGAGAGGTTCTTGATTTCATTAAATTAGACAATGCGTCCTCTATAAGTTTTTCTGATTCAGAATCTAAAGATGATGTGGCTTCATCTAAAATTAAAATATCAGGATTTTTTAAAATAGCTCTAGCAATACTTATCCTTTGTTTTTGTCCTCCAGATAGTTTCTCTCCTGCATTTCCAATATTTGTGTCATATCCATTTTCCCATTTTAGAATAAATTCTTCAGCATTAGCTGCTTTTGCTGCTTGGATAATTTCTTCTTTACTTGCACTGAGATTACCTAGTTTTATGTTATTATAAATACTGTCGTTAAAAAGAATTGACTCTTGACTCACAATACTCATTAGTTTTCTTAAGTTATCGAGATGCAAATCTTTTATGTTTATATTGTCAATTTTTATCTCTCCATCTACAACATCATAAAACCTTGCTAACAAATCTGCTATTGTAGATTTTCCTCCACCAGACTGGCCAACAAGAGCTACTTTCTCTCCTTTTTTAATATTGAAATTAAGATTGCTCAGTACATTTATATTTTCATACTTAAAAGATTTAATATTAAAGGAAATACTTTTTTCTAATTTTGAAATTTTCTTAGGACTATCTATGTTTTTTATTTTATTATCAGTCTCTAAAATCTCATATACTCTTTCAGCAGCAGCACTACCTTTCTGGATATAATAATAAGATGTGGTAAGTGATTTTACAGGAGGTATTATTTGAGAAAAAATAAGAATATATCCAATAAACTCTTGAGGGGATAGTGTAGATTGCTCCGATAGCACAAGTTGCCCCCCAAACCACATAACAATCACCATAACTACAGTGCTTAATAATTCACTCATTGGAGATGACAAATCTTTTTTTCTTAAAATATTTGTCATCGTAGCTCTGTATTCTTTGCTGTTTTTTTCGAATTTAGAGTTAATATAATTTTCAGCGTTAAATGCTTTTATTATGCGTAAGCCAAAAATATTCTCGTCAATAATTGACATTATTTGGGCCAGTTGATTTTGTCCTTTTTTAGAAGAACTTTTTAAGCTTTTACCAATATATCCAATCAATACTCCTGCTAAAGGAAATAAGACTATAACAAATATTGTAAGAGAGGGGCTTATAAATATTAATGTGGATAGAAAAATAATTATGCTTATTGGGTCTTTAAAAAACATTTCTAATGTTCCCATAACGGACCATTCAATTTCTACCAAATCAGATGTCATTCTTGAAGTTAGATCGCCTTTTCTTTTTGAGCTAATAAAAGAGATGTCAAGTGATAATAATTTTTCACTTAGATCCATCCTTAGATCATGAATGATACCATTTCTTATCGGAGTAAGAAAATACAAGGCGAGATATCTAAATAGATTTTTTAAAAAAAACATACTTAAAACCAAAATACAAATCATCATTAAGGCCTCCACTTTACCCGCTTCTTCTACAGTTTTAGTAATAAAAAAATAAAAATTTTCTTTTATTGAATCAGCGCTAAAAGTTAATGGACTTGCTTGTAATACTTTTTCTTGTGTACCAAATAGTATTCCTAAAAAAGGAATTACCATGGTTAAAGAAAATAAAGAAAATACAACGCTCAAAATATTTGAAAAAATATTTAATCCCACATATGAATAATATGGTTTTATATATTTTAATACTTTAAGAAAAAAATGCATCTAACAAAGATATGAAAGGAATGCTTATTTTTGCTAACATATGGAAACTACAAGACAAAAAAAGGTTGCGCGTTTAGTTTTAAAGGAGTTATCTCAAATTTTTAATAAGGAGACTACTAATTTAATAGGACCGATGATGATTAGCATTACTGCAGTTCGTATTTCTCCAGACTTAGCTTATGCAAGTATATATATTAGCATTTTCCCTGTCGATAATCCATTAGAATCTTTAAATGAAATAAAGAAACACAATTCTTTTTTTAGAAAAAAACTAGCTAGTGCAGTAAGAAATCAGCTTAGAATTGTACCTGAGTTAAACTTCTTTCTTGACGATTCAGCTGAATATGCTGAGGAGATAGAATCTTTGTTAAAAAAATAATTTTTAGTGAATTTCCCATTTTATATAGCTAGAAAGTATTTTTTTTCTGCCAAAAAAATTAATTACGTTCATATATTATCATTAGTCTCTCAATTTGGAATTGCAGTTGGAACTATTGCTCTAGTTTTAGTTATGTCTGTGTTTAATGGATTTGAAAATCTTGTTTTAGACATGTATAATGTGTTTGATCCGCACATTAAAATTACAAGCAATAAAGGAGTTAATTTTGATTCAGATCAAGCTAATAAAGTTATTGGAGATATAGAGAGTGTTGCTTGTTTTTCTTCTGTTTTAGAAGAAAAAATTCTTGTTGAATACAATTCCAAACAATATATCGCTATTCTTAAAGGAGTAGATGCAAATTACAGAGAATTAACAAATTTTGATTCTTTGCTAGTTGATGGAGATTATGTAGATGATTTTAAAAGTAATAATGTTGCGGTAGTTGGTAGAGGGATTGCATATTATCTATCTATGCATCTTGGTTCGGTTTTTGATAATCTAAGAATATATTTACCAAATAGAGATTCAAAAAACTTACTTAAGCTAGAAAAAGCTTTCACAAGCTCATCAATTTCACCAGTTGGTGTTTTTGGTGTTCAGCAGGAAATAGACTCAAAGTATATTATTGTCCCACTAAATTTTGTTCAAGATTTAATAAACAGAGATAAATATGTATCTGCAATTGAAGTAAAATTAAAGAGTCCTAAGTCAATGATTGATATTCAGAGTTTGCTAAATGAGAAGCTTGGTTCTCAATACTTAATTCAAAATAGATTTGAACAACAAGAGTTTCTATATAAAATCTTAAATACAGAAAGATTAGTTGTCATTATTATTTTATTATTTATTGTTTTAATAGCTTCTTTCAATATTATTAGCTCTTTAATTATTTTAATAATAGATAAAAAGAAAGATATCGAAAGCTTATTTAATTTTGGAGTAGAAACCCACTCTATAAAGAAGATTTTTATTTACAAAAGTATGCTCGGGGTTTTTATAGGTAGCTTTTCTGGAATTGTTATTGGAATTATTTTAGCCTATTTACAACAAGAATTTGGTTTAATTAAAATGGGTGTAGGAAGTTTTGTTATAGATGCCTATCCAGTAAGTATTAGACTTTATGATATTCTGATAATTCAATTTATAGTTCTACTTATAGGCTTATTGGCATCTTGGTTTACCTCAAGATTAATGTTAAAAAGAGCTTAAAAGACTAAAAACTTTCTCTCAACTTCATTTAAAATATCAAGTACCTCCTCTTCATAATTTGAAGTAACCATTTTAGTTCTATATTCTTTGAAATTTGGAATTGCTTTAAAGTAACTACTATAGTGTCTTTTCATTTCTGCAATTCCAGTTCTTTCCCCTTTCCATTTAATGGAATGTTTCAGGTGTTGTTTACAAACTCGAACCCTTTCTTTGATATTTGGTTTTTCTAATAGTTCATTTGTTTTTAAATAATGTTTAATTTCATTAAATATCCAGGGGTATCCAATTGCTCCTCTTCCAATCATAACTCCATCTATTCCATATTTGTTTTTTACATCTTTAACTTTCTCTGGACTATCAACATCTCCATTTCCAAATACAGGGATATGCATTCTTGGGTTATTTTTAACATCTCCAATAAGAGTCCAATCAGCTTCACCTTTATACATCTGTTTTCTCGTTCTTCCGTGAATAGAGATTGCTTTAATTCCAACATCTTGAAGTCTTTCAGCGACTTCAACAATGTATTTCGTGTTTTCATCCCAGCCTAATCTTGTTTTTACAGTTACAGGTAAATCTGTTGAGTTGACAATTTCTTTTGTCATGGAAATCATTTTAGGGATGTCTCTTAATATTCCTGCTCCGGCCCCTTTATTTGCTACTTTTTTAACGGGACAACCATAATTTATATCGATAATTTCAGGTTTTTCCTTGGCACAAATCTCAGTAGCTTGTTTCATCGACGAAATTTCATTGCCAAATATTTGAATACCAATAGGTCTTTCAAAATCATAGATATCAAGTTTTTGAGTGCTCTTATGGGCATCTCTTATTAACCCCTCAGATGATATAAATTCTGTGTACATAACATCTGCACCATTTTCCTTACAAAGAGCTCTAAATGGGGGATCACTTACATCTTCCATTGGAGCTAACAATAAAGGGAATTCTCCTACATCAATATTTCCTATCTTTACACCCATAATATTTAGCTAAAATAATAATATTGAATTTAAAAGGAATTTTTTCGGATAGTCAATTATTATCTAAGGTTTTTCTTCTCTTAGTTATATTTTTTATTTCCTTTTTACTGCATCAGATGTTAGCTTTGTTATTAGTTTCATTACTAATAGAAAACGGATATGACATGTTTTTTTCATATGATCTAAGCTCAACAAAATCTGTAAATATTTTAAAGATTACACATTTTTTTAGTGCTATTGGAACATTTATTAGCCCAATAGTTTTATATGGTTATCTAACCAATTTTAACTTTGGATTTATTAGAAAAATTTCTCGTCAATCAATACTTTTAGTAATAGCATTAATGGTTTTAATCATCCCTCTTATTTCATTTGTTTTAGAATGGAATATGAAAATTGAATTCCCGCAATGGCTTTCAGGTTTTAATACTAATTCAGAGCCAATTCTGATTGCATTTTTAAATATGAGTAGCCCACTTGATTTAATTGTAAACCTTATAATTATGGCAATCATACCAGCTATTGGAGAAGAACTTTTCTTTAGAGGTTTTTTACAAAATTCATTAATCAGCTGTGTTAAGAATCAGCATATTGCGGTATTGATAACCTCTTTTTTATTTAGTGCAATTCACTTTCATTTAGGTGGATTTGTTCCGCGATTTATGCTTGGAATATTACTTGGCTATATGTTTTTATGGAGTGGCTCTTTATGGATTCCAATATTAGCTCATTTTACAAATAATGCCATAGCCGTTATGATCTCTTATCCTTCTTTTCAATCATATGATATAATTCAAAGTTTTAATCATTATAATGAATATAAGTCTGTAGACACAACTGTTGATTATTTGTTTTTTAGCGCTTTATCGTTTGGTGTGATATTATATCTTTTATATAATAGATTAGCAAATGAAAGTTTAAGAAAATAATTTTTTAGTATTTGCCTTTTCTTGTTGAGTAGTTAATCTTTAAAGCATTTGCCTTTCTTAACTCTTGTTTAATATCAGTAATAATACCCATTTTAACAGTCTCATCTGCCTTTAAAGATGTTGTCATATATGGTATTTCTTTTTCATCTTTAGCCTCTCTTTCCGTAGCAATAAATTCTTGTATTTCACCAACATCAGCAAATGCATCATTAAGTTGAATTCTTGCTGAGGTTCCGTAAGAAGATTGCATTCTTTTTACTGGAGATCCAATATAAATATAGCTTACAAGAGATTTTTTTTCCATCTTTTTTATCTCTGTTGCTTTAGGTGTAACAACTGAAACAAAAAGTGTAGTTTCTCGCATTACAGTGGTTACCATAAAAAAGAATAATAGCATAAATACAATATCTGGTAAAGAAGCTGTTGAAATAGCCGGCATACTCTTGCTTCCGTTTTTTCTGAATTTACTCATTATGAATTTCCTCCAATATTTTTTGGTTCTGCCTCAGAAATTTTCTGAGGATATATTTTTCTGATTTCTTTTTGATCTACTTTATTTAAATCGTTGTAGCGTTCTCCAAATTTACTAAGTGCAGCTTTATTTCGTAATTCATTATAAGCGGCAGCTAACTCATTTTGAACTCTTATATACATTTTATAGGAAGTCCCTCTATCATTTTGTAATGATATAATTGCTTTTTCAGGATTTTCTGAAAGATCTTCTCTTATTCCATTATTATCGATAAAGCTTTTTGCTCCATCTCTTAGTTGAGAAATATCCATCATTTCTCCTTCAACTAAAAGTTGATTGCTAGAGTTTATCAGAACAACATAAATATTTCTTGCGTTAATTTGAGAATCATCTTCTGGCTGATCTTCTTCTGGCATAGGAGGTAGTTTTCTTGCAATACCTGTATCTATGTCCATAGTTGTAGTTACAAGAAAGAAAATTAATAAAAGGAAAGCTATGTCTGCCATAGATCCAGCATTAATTTCAGGAAGACCTCTTCTTTTGCTTGCCATTATTTGCTGAAAGCTTTAGATAATTCAGAGTATAAAACCGCTCCAATCGCTAGAAAAGAAAGCGTATAAAACATTATTAATCCCATTCCAACATTTTTAGACTCAGATGCACTTATTTTATACTTTTCGTAGGATTGAAGAATTTCATCTGATGCAATTATATATGAAGCTAAGCAAACTACAACTAGTCCTAAAATACCATAAAGAGTTTTCTTCGCATTTTTAGTATTTGATATCATTTTCTTTACTCCAAATAAAATTGCAGTAAGAACAGCGAAACCTATCATAATGTAGGTTATGATAATGCCTATATTTATTACACTCTCCATTATTATTTATTCTTTACTAGCAAGTCAATTAAAGAAATTGATGCATCTTCCATTGAATTGGTAATTGAATCAACTTTTGCAATTAAGTAGTTGTAGAAAATTTGTAAAATCATAGCAACAATTAAACCAAATACTGTTGTCAAAAGAGCAACTTTAATACCTCCAGCAACAAGAGATGGAGAAATATCTCCAGCAGCTTCAATTGCATCAAATGCTCCAATCATACCAATTACTGTTCCCATGAATCCAAGCATTGGTGCAAGTGCAATAAAAAGAGAAATCCATGAAAGACCTTTTTCCAATAACCCCATTTGTACACTTCCGTAAGAAATAATAGATTTTTCTACCATGTCTAAACCTTCATTAGCTCTGTCTAATCCTTGATAAAATATAGAAGCAACTGGACCTTTTGTATTTCTACAAACTTCTTTTGCTGCATCAACACCACCATTTTGTAGAGCATGCTCCACACCATTTAGTAGTTTATCTGTGTCTGTAGTAGCTAGATTTAAATATATGATTCTTTCAATAGCTAGTGCTAATCCTAAAATTAAACAAAGAAGAACGATACCCATAAAGCCAGGACCCCCTTCAATAAATTTTTGTTTGATAACTTGATGAAATGAAGCTGATTCTGTTACTTCTGCATCTGCTGTATAATCCGTTGTCATTTGTTGTGAGTTATCAACTGTCTCAACTGTATTTGAATCGGCAATTGTATCAGATTGAGCATTTAAAGAATAGTTTCCAAAAAACAGGAAACTAAATAATGTAATAATTGCAATAAAGTTTTTCATTTTTTCTTTTGTTAGTTTAATTATAAGATGCGCAAATTTAAAAAAATATTATAAAGCATTTAAGTATAACTCATTAACTTTATTCCAGTTAATAACGTTAAAGAATGCGTTAATATAGTCCGGTCTTCTGTTTTGATAATTTAGATAATAAGCATGTTCCCAAACATCAAGACATAATACAGGTGTTCCTCCACATTGGTCCTTCATTAAAGGATTGTCTTGATTAGGTGTTGAACAAATACTTAGTTTTTTGTCCTTAATGCAAAGCCAAGCCCATCCAGATCCAAATCTTGTTCCAGCAGCTTTTGAAAATTCAGATTTAAAATTATCAAACGATCCAAATTGTTCATTAATAGCATTAGCTATTTCATTATTTGGATTTCCCCCACCGTTTGGAGATAAAATATTCCAGAAAAGACAGTGATTGTAATACCCCCCTCCATTGTTTCTTAATGCACCAGATAAACCATCTGATTTACATATTTCATCAATAGTTTTTCCATCTAATGATGATCCATCAAGAGCATTGTTTAAATTGTTTGTATAGCCATTATGATGTTTAGAGTGATGAATTTCCATAGTTTTTGCATCAATATTAGGTTCTAAAGAATCATAAGCATAATCAAGTTTTGGTAATTCGAATTTCATTTTTTTTGAGTTAAATTAATATTTCCCAGGCTTGAACTATTTTCTCTTCTTCAAGCAATTTTTTTGCTAAAATATGTTTTTCTTCTGTCTTTAAAGAATCACTTTTATTATTTTTTGACTTAGGTATAGAATCTACTGATGCTAACATAGCAAGGTCACTTCCAGAAAGAATTTTACTGTTTAAAATTTCTTTTGGTAAATTATCAATGCCAACACCAATATTTGATATTGGCTTTGTGATTTCATATAAACTTTCTAAAGTTGTTTTTCCATACCAACTACCTCCTAATCTTGAGACTAAATCTAATTTGACAGGATCAATTTTATTTTCACTATCCATTATTTCTTCTTGTAAATGAAGCTTTATAATCTCACAAACTACAAGGTTACCAGCACCTCCTTCTTCTCCCAAAGGAATAATTGAGTTTACTTTACATTCAAAATTGACTGGAGATTCTTTGATTAGAAATGGTGTAACATGAGTTGATTCCAACTTTGAGAACCCTGCTTTCTTAAATTCATCTTCTGTAGAGTCATAATTACTTGAGGCGAGAGAAACTTGTTGAGCAATCTTTTGATTAACAATAGAAATAACACACTCTTTTAACTCTATGACATTTTTAAGTGTATCTTTTTTGGTATTATCTTTCATTCTATTTACCGGAGAAAAAACAAGAATAGGAGGCTTTACAGAAAATACATTGAAAAAAGAAAATGGACTTAAGTTACAGATTCCATCCCTATCAATTGTACTTACAAGAGCAATTGGACGAGGGGCAACACTTGTAGTTAAATACTTATATAATTTATCACTACTAATTGAATTTACATCAATTTCTATCATATTAATTAATTTTATAATTAGATTTATTAGAAACAATCTTATTTGTAATCTTACCTAATTTTTCAATCTGCATTTCTACTACATCATTTTCTTTTAGCCAAATTTCAGTAAAATCGAAGGATTTTAATTTATTAGTTCCATTAATTTCTAAAAGACATCCTGTTCCAACTGTTCCAGAACCAATAATATCTCCTGGATAAATAGTAGCACCATACGAAACTCTTTCTATAATTTTTTCAAATGACCAAGCCATGTCTTTAAGATTACCCTTTGATAATAACTTTCCATTTACAGAGCAAGTCATTTCTAAGTCGTAATTACAACCGTTATCATCTTGGTTTATAATATTTTCTGATAGCTCATCTGGGGTTACTAAATATGGCCCTAAAACAGATGCAAAATCCTTGCCCTTGGCAGGTCCTAAGTTTAATTTCATTTCTTTCATTTGCAAACCTCTTGAACTCATGTCATTCATGATCATAAATCCAGCAATATATTCTTTAGCATTTTTTGCCTTAACATTTACCCCTTCCTTTCCAATAAGAATTGCAATTTCTAATTCATAATCAAGTTTTTCAAAATGACTTGGCATACATTCAATATTATCAGTTGGACCAAATATTGCGTTGTGATTTGAAAAATAAAAGACAGGAAAATCATCAAATTCTTTAATCATTTCTAAACCTCTGTTTCTTCTAGAGGTTTCCACATGTTGTCTGAAAGCATAAGCATCTCTCAATGAATTTGGCTTTGGAATTGGAGCAATAAATTTTACCTCTTCTAGTTTGTGAATAGTGAGATTATTTGATTTAGTTTTTTTGATTATTAGCTCTTTCCAATCGGGCAATTGAATAAGTTCTAATAGGCATATCTTTCCAAAAAAAACATTTAAATTTATTAAAGAATCCTTTTTTAAGAGACCTATAAGTTCTTCATCAGATTTTTTAAGAGTATATGAGCTTAATTTCATGCTAATGCAAATCTAATATATTTAAATTTGTCAAATAAAATTACTTACATTTGTTTAAGATCAAAAACAAGTTAAATAATTAATAAATGCCTAGATATCACAAGTTGGGTAAGACCCCTCACAAAAGACACACTACATTTAAAAAAGCTGATGGAGGTTATCATTACGAAGAGCTTTTTGGCACGATTGGTTTTGATGGGATGTCTTCGCTATTATATCATATTCACAGACCTACTCAAGTAAAAGAAATTAGGGGTTCATATTCAGTTGAGCCTGAAATTGCAGTTGAGAAAAATATGAAGGCTTATCTTTTAGATGCATTTAAAGCCCCAAAGATTAAAGACTTATTAGAAAGTAGGCTTTCTATTTTGATAAATAATGATTTGAATATTATATTGTCAGCACCAACAAATAAAAATCAAAATTATTTTTATAAAAATACAGATGGTGATGAAATTATTTTTATTCACAAGGGTACTGGAAAATTAAGAACATTTATTGGTAATATAAAATTTAAAGAAGGAGATTATTTAGTAATCCCACGAGGTGTTATTTATAAAATTGACTTTGATACTAATGATAATAGACACTTTATTGTAGAATCTTACAATCCTGTTTATACTCCAAAAAGATATAGAAACCATTTTGGGCAACTTTTAGAACATTCTCCTTATTGTGAACGTGATTTAAGATTTCCTGACGAATTAGAAACTCATGATGAGGAGGGTGAATTTATAATGAAAATTAAGAAAGAGCATCTAATTCATGATTATGTATATTCCCATCATCCATTTGATGTTGTTGGCTGTGATGGCTATAATTTTCCTTATGCTTTCTCAATACACGATTTTGAACCAATAACTGGCAGAGTACACCAACCACCTCCTGTACACCAAACATTTGAGACTAGTAGATTTGTACTTTGTTCTTTTTGCCCAAGAATGTACGACTATCACCCAGAAGCAATACCTGCCCCTTACAGTCATTCAAATATAGATTCTGATGAGGTTCTTTATTATGTTGATGGTGATTTTATGAGTAGAAATCACGTTAACGAAGGATATATTTCGCTGCATCCTGCTGGAATTCCTCATGGACCGCATCCAGGAGCAATGGAACGAAGTATTGGAAAGAAAAAAACCGATGAATTAGCTGTAATGGTAGATACATTTGCTCCATTAAAACTAACTCAATTAGCAATAGATTTATCAGACGGAAAGTATCATAAATCTTGGGCGGAATAAATTAAAATAATTTATGGAACTAGAAAAAATATTTAAAGAAGCGAAAGATTTTCTTCCTTTATTAGGAACAGACTATATCGAGTTTTATGTTGGAAATGCAAAGCAAGCTGCCCATTTTTATAAAACAGCATTTGGCTTTCAGTCCCTTGCATACAAAGGACTTGAGACAAATAATAAAGACTATGTTTCTTATGTTCTTACACAGGATAAAATTAAAATTGTTCTAACCTCTCCATTAAATTCAAAATCACCAATTAATGATCATATTGTAAAACATGGTGATGGTGTGAAGATTATTGCGCTTTGGGTAGAAGATGCTAAAAAATCATGGGAGGAAACTACATCTAGAGGAGCAAAATCTTTTATGAAACCAACGGTAGAAAAAGATGAGCATGGCGAAGTTGTTCGCTCTGGGATATACACTTATGGTGAAACGGTTCATATATTTGTTGAGCGTAAAAATTATCATGGAATATTCCTTCCTGGATATCAAAAATGGGAATCGGCATACCAGCCTGAACCAACTGGTTTAAAGTTTATTGATCATATGGTTGGAAATGTTGGTTGGAATGAAATGAATATTTGGGTTAAGTTCTATGAAGATGTTATGGGTTTTGTTAATTTCTTATCTTTTGATGATAAAGAAATTACTACAGATTATTCTGCTTTAATGAGTAAGGTTATGAGTAATGGAAATGGAAGAATAAAGTTTCCAATTAATGAGCCTGCTGAAGGAAAGAAAAAATCACAAATTGAAGAATACCTAGATTTTTATGAAGGTCCAGGGGTACAACATATAGCTGTTGCTACAGATGATATAATTACTACAGTAGGAAAATTACGTTCAAGAGGAATTGAATTCTTATCTACTCCACCGGATGAATATTATAAAGCCGTTCCTTTTAGGTTAGAGGAACATAATCATGAACTAAAAGAAGATATTGAAACTTTAAAAGGGCTTGGAATATTAATTGACGCTGACGAGGAAGGCTATTTATTACAAATTTTCACAAAGCCACAACAGGATCGTCCAACATTATTTTTTGAAATTATTCAAAGAGTAGGAGCAAGAGGTTTTGGGGCGGGAAACTTTAAAGCTTTATTTGAATCAATTGAAAGAGAGCAAGCAAAAAGAGGAACACTTTAAAAAAATAAATTATGTCAAAATTACAAATAGGAGATGAAGCTCCAGCAATTAATGCAACTGATCAAAATGAAAACTCAATCAATCTAGAATCATATAGAGGTAAAAAAGTAGTTTTATATTTTTATCCAAAAGACATGACTCCCGGATGTACTGCTCAATCTTGTAACTTATCTGATAATTATAAGTTGTTACTTGAAAAAGGTTATGATGTTTTAGGAGTATCATGCGATAGTGTGAAAAGACATCAAAAGTTTATTGCAAAACACGATCTTCCTTTTAATTTAATTTCTGATGAAGATCATAAGGTGGTTAATGACTATGGTGTGTGGCAATTGAAAAAATTTATGGGAAGAGAGTATATGGGTATAATAAGAACTACTTTTATAATTGATGAGAATGGATTAATTTCTGATATCATTTCAAAAGTAAATACTAAAGAGCATACTGCTCAAATTATTAATTAGAAGAGTAGCCTGAAGACTTCTTCAATTTTTCCACACTTTACAATTTCAATATTAAGATCTTTTGAGTTGAACTTATTGTATTTAGAAATTATAATTTTTTTGTAACCTAGCTTTTCAGCCTCACTAATTCTTTGGTCAATTCTATTTACTGCTCTAATTTCTCCAGAAAGCCCGATTTCTCCTGCAAAGCATATTTGGTTATCAAGCGGAACATCCTGGTCTGATGATAAAATAGAACATACTACCGCAAGATCAATAGCCGTATCATCTATTTTAATTCCTCCAGTAATATTTAGAAAAACATCTTTTGCACCTAGCCTAAAACCACACCTTTTCTCCAAGACTGCTAACAGCATATTCATTCTTCTTGTGTCAAATCCTGTAGTAGATCTTTGTGGTGTTCCATAAACTGCCGAACTTACTAAAGATTGTATTTCAACTAATAATGGTCTTGCTCCTTCGATTGTGCCTGCAATTGCCACACCACTAGTATTTTCATCTCTCTCTGTAATTAAAATTTCAGAAGGGTTTGTCACCTGTCTTAGTCCATTACCACTCATTTCATAAACTCCAAGTTCTGATGCTGATCCAAATCTATTTTTTATTGTTCTTAAAATTCTATAGACGTGATTACGATCACCTTCAAATTGCAGAACTGTATCTACCATATGTTCTAGAACTTTTGGTCCAGCAATTGCACCATCTTTATTAATATGACCAATTAGAAGAACAGCTGTGCTTGTTTCTTTTGCAAATTTTATAAGCTCAGATGTACACTCTCTAATTTGAGATACACTTCCAGGTGCAGATTCAAGATATGATGTGTGTATAGTCTGTATAGAATCTATTATTAAAATATCTGGTTGGATTTTTTCTATTTCCTGAAAAATATTATTTGTTGAGGTTTCTGTTAAAATATAACAATGCTCAGAATTTTTATTTATGCGTTCTGCTCGCATTTTAATTTGTTTTTCACTTTCTTCTCCAGAAACATAAAGTATTTTTTTTGATTTAGAGCTGAGAGCAAACTGAAGAAGAAGAGTTGACTTTCCTATGCCTGGGTCTCCTCCTAATAGTATTAAAGATCCTGGCACAATACCCCCTCCCAATACTCTGTTTAATTCCTTGTCTCTAGTAACTATTCTGTTTTCTGAGCTATAGCTTATTTCATTAAGTAATTTAGGAGTATTTTTTATGTTACTTACATACCCATCCTTTTTGCTTTCTTTTTTTGAAGTTCTTTCTTCTACAAAAGTATTCCATTGGTTACATGAAGGGCATTTTCCTAACCATTTTGAAGATGATGTTCCGCAATTTTGACAATAGAAAATAGAACTTTTTTTACTCATTTTTTATTTTTTCTAAAATTGAAGTGGTAGAATATCCTTGAGTTAGAGGAATAATTACAACCTCTCCGGCTTTTTTATTCATCAGCTCTTTACCAATAACATCATTTTTTTTGTAATCACCTCCTTTTGTTATAATATCTGGATTTATAAAACTTATCAAATCATATGGAGTATCTTCATTAAAAAGTATAACAGCATCTATAAATTCTATAGCGGCTAATTGTTTTGCTCTTGAATCTTCTTCAATGATTGGTCTTGAATCCCCTTTAATTTTTTTAATTGACATATCAGAATTTATTCCTACTATAAGTTTGTCTCCTAAATCTGCAGACCTAGCTAGAATCTCTAAATGTCCTAAGTGAATTAGGTCATAGCAACCATTTGTAAAAATAATTTTATCTCCATTTAATCTCCATTCTTTAATAATTTGAGATAAATCTTTAATATTAAAGATTTTGGCTTTTAATTTATTTAGTTTTTTCGACATTTTTTTTAGTTGATAAGAGAACAAAAGAAGAAAATAATCCAAATATTATGGTCATTAATGTTTGAGCCGTGTGAACAGCAAAAGCAAATAAAAGAGCAGGCTGTAAAGCAATTCCAATACCACTTAATCCAAGTTTAACAGCCAGATGATATGAACCAATACCTCCTTGACTTGGAACAACCATTCCTAATCCTCCAATTATTGTAATATAAATTCCATCAAGAATGTTTAGGTGTTCAGTTTCATCTATCGCAAAAAAACAGATAAATGTCATAACAATATACATTAACCAAATAAAGATAGTGTGTGTAATAAAAGGAGTTTTTTCTTTTAGATTATTAAAGCTAGTTAAACCATCTTTGAGACCCTTAACAAGATTTTGTATTTTTTTAAAGAAACTGAATTTTAAAAGTCTCTTTTTGAATATTTGTGTGAATAATAATATTGCGCCAAAAATGCATAAAACAATTAATAAAGTATTGTTTGAATTAGATGCTGTATTAGTTCCTAAAACCTTTTCAAAGAACGAAGATATTTCAGCAAACTTATAAATAAACGCAATAAAGACTAAAATAATTAATATTACAAGATCAATTAATCGTTCTAATATGATTGTTCCAAATAATTTATTAAAAGGGATGTTCTCAGCTTGATGTAGACTAGTACATCTAGAAATTTCTCCTGCTCTTGGAATAAGAATATTTGTTAGATATCCAATAGAAACTGTGTGTATACAGTTTCTGTTAGAAGCCTTATAGCCCAATGATTCAATTAGAAATCCCCACCTTAATCCTCGGCTTACAATAGCAAAGGCCCCACAGATCATGGATATTAAAATGAATTTATAATCAACATATGACATCATAGAAATAATTTCTGAGATATTTTGATCTTTAAATGCAAAATACATAAGTACTGATGAAATGATAATAAATATTAAGTATTTCAGCGTTTTTAGCATTTTTTTGATTTTACTTATTTGTAAAGTTATAAAATTATGTTGTCTATTAGTCTGATTCCAGATACAGAGACTGCAATACAAACTGCATATTTTATGTTGTGATGATGAGCTTCAACACTTTGAAAATTATCTAGCTTGATAAGCTCCAGATACTCTACTTTTATTTTTTTACTACAAGTAATATTAGTGATAATTTGATTTTTTAATTCATTTAAATCCATTTTTTTATAAAGATTCTTAAAATCTAGTAATTGTTTGTAGATAACACCACAATGTTCTCTGTCTGTTTGGGAGAGATGTTGATTTCTAGAGCTTTTAGCAAGTCCATTTTGCTCTCTTATTGTTGGACATCCAATTATCTCGGTTAAAATATTTTTTTGCTTTACAAGCGCTTTAATAATCATTAATTGTTGTAAGTCTTTTTCGCCAAAGAATATTTTTTGAGGCTTTATAATATTCAATAGTTTTTCAACTATTGTCGCTACTCCATTAAAATGACCTGGTCGATGCTCACCCTCTAAATAAAGTTCAATACCATTAAAGCAATATTCTTTAGACTTTTCATTTGCTTTGTATAAATCAGTGTTTTCAGGACAATATAATATATCACAATTATTATCCTGGAGAATTTTCATGTCATCTTTAATAGTCTTTGGATAGTTCACGAAATCATCTATATTATTAAATTGAGTTGGATTTATATATATGCTACAAATAGTAATATTACATGATTTATTACTCTTTTTAATTAGTGATATATGTCCTTGATGTAAAGCTCCCATTGTTGGAACAAAACCAATTAAGCTATTATTTAGTTTAGCGAGATATTTTTTAAGCTCTTTATGTTCTTTAAAGATAATCATATTTTTTCTTTGCTAATTGAGCTTTTTATATGACAAATCTAATCGAAAAATGAATGATTTACAGTGTTTTTTTTTATATTTTTGTGAACTGTAAATTTACAGAATGGAAAAGAAAAAAATACTTTATATTTCTCAGGAAATATGTCCATACATGAATCAGTCAAGTATGGGGGATTTGAGTGGGGCATTACCTCAAATAATGCAAGAAAGTGGTAGAGATATTAGAATTTTTCTTCCAAGATTTGGAACTGTCAATGAGAGAAGACACCAACTGCATGAGGTTATCAGACTGTCTGGAATGAACTTAATAATTGATGATTTTGATCATCAATTGATAATTAAAGTAGCTTCTATTCAGAACCAAAGAATGCAAGTATACTTTATTGATAACGAGGAGTATTTTCCTAGAAGACAAATGTTCCATGATCATGAAGGTAATTTTATGTGTAATAACGATGAAAGAATGATATTCTACTGTAAGGGTGTTATAGAAACAGTGAGAAAACTTGGTTGGTCACCTGATGTTATTCACTGTCAAGGATGGTTTACCTCACTAGTACCCATGTATATAAAGAAATTGTATTCTGAAGACCCTTTATTTGAGAAAACAAAGATTATATATTCTGTTTTTGACAACGGCTACAAAGGCAAATTAAGTGATACTATAATAGATAAATTGTTATTTGAAAATTTAGAGGCTAACGATCTATCTGGACTGAAAAATTTAAATGTCAATACTTTAAATAAGTTTGCAATCTCTTATTCTGATGCAGTTGTACAGGCAAGTGAAAAAATAAATAAATCTGTCCTGAATAGCATTGAAGATTCAGGCAAGCCATTTTTAGATTTTCCAGGTGATGAGGAATATAAAAAAGAATACCTCAAGTTTTATGAAAATTTTATTGCCACTGATGATAAAGTTGAAGTTGAGGCATAGTTCTATGACAAAATTTTATCACTCTCTTTTTATTCTCGCAATTTTTGTTTTAAGTTCTTGTGACGAACCTGGAGTTGTTGGTCTTGAAGTTCAGCCTTCATCTGATAAAATTGAAATTTTTTCTAATAATTTTAGTCAGGCTGATTCATTACCTGCACTTACAATTTCAACAGAATCTGTTGACTCTTTACGAACTGATGAGACATCATCATTATTGCTTGGTAAAATTTCAGAATCTTATGATCCTTATTTTGGTGATAATGTCGGAGCATTTGTAACACAGATAGCTTTAACAGAAAGTAATATTGATTTAGGAAATAACCCAATTGTTGATTCAGTTATTTTTTCTTATTCATATTCCGGATATTATGGTGATTTGTCCGGACCTATTAATATTGCAGTTAACTATGTTGATTTGAATATATATAAAGACTCTGTATATTATTCAAATCACCAATTCTCTAATTCCACTGCTAGTTCTGAAGATTTATTGTTAAATTTTACAATTTCATCCGATACATCAATATCTCCAACATTAAAAATGATACTAGATAATAGTATTGGCCAACAGATTCTAGATTTAGGTAATAGTATACTTGTAGATAATGAAATTTTCCAAGAAAACTTTGGGTTCTTTTCGTTTAATGAATACTCCTTAATAGCTAATTCAATTATTTATTTAAATCCTTCAGGTTCAAATTCAAATTTCACTGTGTACTATCACAATTCAGCTAGTGATACCTTATCTCTTTCATTTATTTTAGATGGGGATGCTGCAAGAATAAATTTATTCAATGAGAAGTCACTTTCTAGTTTAATCATCGACCCTAACCTATCATATATTCAATCAATGGCTGGATATAAAGCAAATATTGCTCTGGAAAATATTAATCAAATTAGAGAAGATTTAGTAGGGAAAGCTATTAATAAAGTAACGTTGTCTTTTAATGCCAATGATGATAGTTTTTACCCACCTCATGAAAATCTTTCTCTAGTTAGAGTTGATAGTGCAGCTAATAATGTTTTTTTATCTGATTTATCTAATGAGGGTATAACTCATTTTGGCGGAGAATATTCAAATGGTAAATATGAATTTAATATCACAAGATATTTTAATAATTTATTAAATAATGATGCTTATACGAATCAGTTATATTTATTAGCATCAGGAGGAGCGGTGAATGCTAATAGAACAATTATTGATAATAGCTCTATTAAGATATCAATATTGTATTCAGATCTCTAAGCATAAATACGTAGTTGTTTGTTTATATAAAAAGTAGAACTTTGAAAAAAAATAAAAGATGTGTGGAATAGTTGCATATGTAGGAAGTAGAAGGGCATATCCAATATTAATTAAGGGCTTACAAAGATTAGAATACAGAGGTTATGATAGTGCTGGAATTGCTTTGATAACTGATGATAATAATTCAATCGTTACTTACAAGCAAGCAGGTAAGGTTTCAGATCTTCTTGAATTTATTGGAGATAATGACACAAATGGTTCAATAGGTATTGGTCATACTAGATGGGCTACTCACGGACCTCCAAATCAAATCAATTCTCACCCTCATTCTTCATCTGATGGATCCTTTTCTTTGATTCATAATGGAATTATAGAGAATTATTCGTCATTAAAAAAAGTTCTAGAAGAAAAAGGATATATATTTAAAAGTGATACTGATTCTGAGGTGCTTATGTATTTAATTGAATGCGTGTATAAAACTCAATTAAAAGAATCTAAAGATATATGTGGGGATTTATTCTATGATTCTATTAGAATTGCATTAAATGAAGTAGTTGGTGCTTATGCTATAGTTGTAATTGATAAAAATAATTCAGAAGAGTTTTATGCGGCAAGAAAAGGCTCTCCTCTTGTAATAGGAATTGGAAATAATGAATATTTTGTTGCATCTGACGCCTCTCCAATTATAGAGTATACAGACAAGGTTATTTATTTAAAAGATGGAGAGGTTGCTCGATTAAATAAAAATCAAGAAGTTGAAATTCAGACTATTGATAACAAAAAAGAGAGTCCAGATATTCAAAAACTAGAACAAAGTATAGAATCCATTGAAAAAGGAGGGTATGATCATTTTATGCTTAAAGAAATTTTTGAACAACCAAAAAGCATAATCGATACTTTAAGAGGGAGGATTAATCCTAAAACAAATGATATTGTACTAGGAGGGGTTAAAGATTATGAATCAAAAATTAGTACTGCTGATAGACTAATAATAATTGCTTGCGGAACTTCTTGGCATGCTGGTTTGATAGGTGAGTATCTTATTGAAGATTTAGCACGAATAAATGTTGAGGTTGAATATGCTTCAGAGTTTAGATATAAAAATCCTATTGTAACAAATAAAGACATTGTTATAGCAATTTCACAATCTGGAGAAACTGCTGATACATTAGCTGCATTAGAAATTGCCAAAGAGAATGGAGCCTTAACTTTAGGAATTTGTAATGTTGTTGGTTCTTCAATAACACGTACAACTTCTGGAGGAACCTATACTCATGCAGGCCCTGAAATTGGAGTTGCATCTACTAAAGCATTTACTACTCAAGTAACAGTTTTATTATTATTTGCATTAAGATTTTCACAGTTAAGAAAAACTGTTGATAGAGAAAATTATGATTTTTTAATCAATGAGCTTAATGCTGTTCCTGAAAGAATTAATCAAGTACTTAATCTAAATGATAGTATTGAAAAAATAGCTTTAAAATTTAAAGATGCAAGTAATTTTTTATACTTAGGTAGAGGAGTAAATTTTCCAATTGCTTTAGAAGGGGCGTTAAAGTTAAAAGAGATATCTTATATACATGCAGAAGGTTATCCTGCAGCTGAAATGAAGCATGGACCCATAGCTTTAATTGATGAAGAAATGCCAATTGTTGTTATTGCTACTAGAAAGGATAATTATGAAAAGGTTGTAAGTAATATTCAAGAAGTTAAGGCTAGAGGAGGGAGATTAATTGCAATTGTAACTGAAGGTGATACTGAAGTGAAATCTATTGCGGATCATTGTATTGAAATTCCAAAGTGTTTTAGAGAAATAACGCCACTTCTTTCTATAATTCCTTTACAGTTATTATCATATCACATTGCATTAATGAGAGGATGTAATGTTGATCAACCAAGAAACCTTGCGAAATCTGTTACAGTGGAGTAGTTAATAAATATAATAACTATGCCATTCACAAAAAATGAAAATTAAAAAATTCCATTTATTGACCTATTGGAATCACAGAGAAGTATTCTAAGT